>Ga0210019_1000388_pt1 | contig 55531 bp, 50 predicted proteins | sample CryGeyCG2114_020_2_FD_183969 | JGI IMG/M metagenome (GOLD analysis project Ga0210019, IMG submission 183969) | Groundwater microbial communities from aquifer - Crystal Geyser CG11_big_fil_rev_8/21/14_0.20 (SPAdes) (version 2) | ecosystem: Environmental > Aquatic > Deep subsurface > Groundwater ...
AAGACAAAGAAAACAAGAAAAAGAAAAAACATGAGAATATTTAATATTGCCAATAAGTGGTATTTTTGATATGATAATTACAAGCGGAGTGGATTATTATTAACTTTTTTTATAAACGTGAACGAAAATAATTTCAACCAACAAAACGATTTAATGTCGCAATCCGGCAAAAATAATAACAGTTTTAATAAAAAGGGGATATGGCTTGCGGTGGCAATAATAGTTTTTGGCATTTTTGGTTATACTGTCTATAAATATTTTCAACCAGCTGGTGACGAAATTGGCAGCCAAGATCAATTCGTTGTCAGTCATGATGAAGCCCTGACGGATTTTGAAGATGAAGAAGCAGCAACAGGCGAAGAAATAGAAGTGCCGGAGAGCGCTCGGGATAAATTTCAGCCTGTGATTGACTCGGCGCTTAAAGCAATTGCGGATAATAAACCGTCAAAAGATGAATACGGCGATCTTAAAGAAGATTATTTGACAGCGGCATCAAGTTATATGATTTTGAGTGAATATATTAAGGCGGAAGAATTTTTCAAAAAAATGATTGGAATCTGGCCGGATGACTATAGGGCCAATCTCGGTTTGGCTGATTTATATACCTATATGCATTTGTACGAGCAGGCGGCGTTGACGCTTGCTCATGTGGTGCAAAAATATCCCGAGGATTTTAGAGTTTATTTAAAATTGGCTGATTTGTACGTGAACCGAAGTATTTTACCGGTTGAGACAATTAACCAAAAAGTTTTAAGGATTTATGATCAAGGCGTAAAAAAAGCCAATGATACAAAAAATATTTATAAGAGTTACGCTAATTTTTTGGAAAATAATATGAATGATTTGGGGAAGGCTTTGTGGGCGGAAAGAGAATATAACAAATTAATTGTGGAGGAAGACAGCACGGAGATAAATAGACTGGAATCAATGCTTATAGAGAAATAAGTACTATGGTGTTCACTAAATTAGAAAAAATTTGTAAATACGGACTGATAGTACTCGGAGTTACCCCATTAATAGCGAGTAATTATTTTATTTTTCCTTTTGTTCATCTCAAGAGTATTTTTTTTCGGGTTGTCATGCTGTTGTTGATATTGCTTATAAGTGTAGTAATTTTGGGAAAAGGCAGGTGGCGCGGGCGCGGGAATTATGTTTTTTACAGTTGGCTCATTTTTTTGGCTAGTCAGATGTTTGCGGCGATTTTTGGAACAGACGTCTACCGCAGTATGTGGGGAAATTTTGAAAGAATGGAAGGAGGGTGGCAATTATTGCTTATTGGTGTTTATTTTTTCTGTTTAATTAATTTTTTAAAAAACAAAATTGATTGGTTGTGGCTGTGGCGAGTTTTTCTTTTTACTTCTGTCGCTGTAGGAATTTTGGGTTTAATTAAAAATGGATTGGCAATCGCCAATAACGATTGGTCCACACTTGGCAATAGCGCGTATCTTGGGGTTTATATGATGATGGCGGTTTTCGCGGCGGCATTGATGTTTTATTTGAATGAGAACAGATATTGGCGTGGTTTTTATCTTGCGGCGGGAATATTTTATTTTTTAATTCTACTCGGTTCGGCCAGCCGCGCGCCTATACTTGGTCTGATAATTGGTTTATTTATTGGCGGCGCGGTATATTACAAAAAATTCAGAGCAAAGTGGAAAATATTTTTTTTGATTGTAATAGCGATGATTTTTGTACTTGGCGGTATGGTTTTTTGGCAAAGAGATTCAAGTTTCGTTCAAGTGACGCCTTTTTTGCGGAGAATTAGCCATATTTCTTTGAATGATACAAGCACTAATAATCGGTTGCTGGTGTGGCAGGGCGGACTCCATGCTTTTCTTGATAGACCGATCTTGGGATACGGACCGGAAAATTTTGCTACTGGCTTGAACAAACATTATAACCCAGCGATCAGCGAAAATTGGTTTGACCGAGCGCATAATTTTTTTATTGAACTTTTGGCGACATCAGGTATACTGGGATTTTTGGCTTTTGCTTTTTTTATTTTTTTTGTTTTCAAAGATATTATTAAAATTTTTTCCAAAGATAGGATGTTGGCCGCCATATTTTTTGCTTTCATCGTAGCTTATAGTGTGGTGGCGTTGTTGCTTTTTAATAATTTGTTAATTTATTTGCCATTGATCGGCGCAGCTGCGACCATGGGATTTTTTAAAAATGAATTATTTGCCAGCAAAGAAGAAGGTGCAGTTAGCAGTTTTTTGATAAAAATGAAATATATTATTTGTGGAGTAGTGGTCTTGATTGTTTTGGTTGGTTTTAATGCCATGGTCATAAAGCCGGTGAGAGCCAATCTGAATATGGCGAACAGTATTAGGTACGCGGTGGTTGACAAGGAAAGGGCGCTTGATTATTATAGAAAAGCGCTGGCACTTGGCAGCTATGGATCGCGAGAAATAACTTTACAATTGTCGCAAAGCACAGTTGAAATGATTTCTTCCAGCGAATTTGAAAACAAAGATAAAAAAATATTTTTTGAGGAGGCGGAAAGCCGAATGAAAAAAATATTAGAAAATAAACCAGGTGATTTTCAGACAAGAATTATTTTTGGACAACTGTATGTGACGTATGCTTTGATTAATCCTTATTATGCGCAACAAGCCATAGAATTACTCAAAAATAATATTAGTGATTCGTCCGGGCACGTGGATATTTATTTTCTTTTGGCACAGGCGCATTGGATAGAAAATGATAAAGCGACGGCAGTCAAATATTTGGAAGAGGCGTATGCAGTAGCGCCTCGCGATCAGCAAGTTTTGGAAAATTTGATGAATATGTATGCGCAAGCCGGCGAAAAAGAAAAAATATTAAAAATAGGCAAGGAATATCTGGAAATTTTTAAGCAATTAAAATCAGAAAAATATCGGAAAGTAGGAGAGTATTACTATGTTGCTAATTTAGTTGATGAATCGGAAAAAGTTTTGATTAGTTACGCTATACCAGCAGACGTGAATTATTGGCGAAATTATGTTTCGTTAGCATCTATTTATGAAGGACGCGGCCAGCTTGCTGAAGCGATAAAAATATTAGAACAGGCGCTTAACAGTCATAATGGCTGGCCGATAGACGTTCGACAAACGATTAATGATTATATGGATAGTTTAAAAAGTGTTATTTAAAAAACTATTAATAATTAATTGGATTTTTTATATGAATAAAAAAAATATTTCTTTTGTTTCAATAGTTGTTTTATTGGCAATAGGAGCAGGATGTCTACCGGCATCGGCAAATTATAATTCGGTTACTTGGGGGACAGACACAACTTTATTTTTTCCTGGAGTAGCGGCAACTACGGGCGCGGTACAAGGTATTAGTATTAATGCCAGCGCTAATTCATTTATAAACGATTATATTGCTGATGTAGCTAGTCTTCGGATAGAAATGTATCCAAACTCGGAGATACACCTTAGATCTGCGGATAGAAAAATTTTTACGGCTGACATTGAAACAGCGGAAACAGTCTGCTATGAGGATTACTCCACTTTTGATTATGCGACCCCGGAAAGTTACGCAACGTTCACCATTACTTTCACCGATGGTGGGAATTGTCCGACGACTGAGGTGGTGGTGGATACAAGTGAAGAAACTCCCAGCGCGGGTGATAATCAAAAAATTGATTTATTGGAATTAATCGGGGTCAAAAAAGCCGCCAACCTAAAGGTTGATGATCAGGTCAGTTTTTACAGTAAAGGAATTATGGAAATAATTACGGTCAGGAGCATGGCTTCTACCAATGTCAAGGTGGAATTGCAGAAATTGAATAAAGAGCTAACTTTAATTATTGGCAAGATAAAAAATATTGATATTGACGCTGATAATTATCGGGACGCGTCACTGGAAATAAGCGGATTGGCCGGAGGAAAATTTGATTTAAAAATTACTCCGATTAATAAAATAGAGGTTAGCGGAGTTCTGCCAGGCGATTTGATAAAAATCGCTGACAGTAAAGTAGTATATTATTTTGGAGCCGATAGCAGGCGTTATATTTTTCCGAATGAAAAAATATTTATGAGCTGGTATAGTGATTTTTCTGGCGTAAAAACAGTAAGCGTTGCTGATATGGCCAAAATTCCTTTGGGCAGTTTGATCACATATAAACCAGGTGTAAAAATGGTCAAATTTACCACCAACCCTGATGTTTATGTGATAGCGCGCGGAGGTGAATTTAGGAAATTGAGAGATGAAGCAATGGCCAAAAATTTATTTGGCGCTGATTGGAATAAAAAAATAGATGACATCAATGACGCTTTTTATAGTAGTTATGTTTTTGGAAAGACTTTGATCGCCGAAGCAGAGTATAATGTTGAAATGTGCCAAGCGCAAAGTCCGACCATTAGCGTTGACAGGGATATATGAAATACAAAAGAGCGATAAGACATGGCTTATGCTTTTAAATTATATATTTTTTCCGTTTCTTCTATCATTCTCTTCAGAGCAAACTTTTTTGCGTTTTCAACGCTATTTTTTGTCAATTCCTCGCGCTTGCCTTTGTTTTGTATTAGATTGATTATTTCTATTCCAAGCTTGTTAAAATTTTTTGCCGCTACTAAAACACCGGTTTTATTATTCTCCACGATTTCAGGACTGCCGCCAACAGCAGTGGCAACACTAGGTATGCCGGCAGTTTGCGCTTCAATCAGAGAGTAGGAGAGGCCTTCTTTGATTGAAGCCAGGACATATATGTCAAAAGCTTTTAAATATTGGCTGGCATTAAAAACATTGCCAAGAAGATAGACATTCTCATTGAGTTTGTAATCATCAATCAATTTTTCCAATCTCTTTTTTTCTTCGCCTTCGCCAATGATTAAGAATTTTGCCCTGGGCTCTACCTCAATTGTTTCTCTGGCTGCTTCAATTAGGTAAATCAGCCCCTTATTTTTATACAAATGCGCAATTGTGCCGATATAATAATCCGTCATTGATAATCCGCGGTCAGGAATTAAATCATTCAGTTTTATTCTGGCTTCGTCTTGAGCAAGAAATTTTATATTTTCCAGATCAATTCCATTATAAATAACTGTGATTTTGTCAGTTCGGCAGATTTTGTGTTTGAGTAAGGATTTTTTATCAAATTCTGAAACGCAAATAAAATGATTTTTGAATTTGGCCGATATGCGTTCAGCGGCTAGATAAAACATTTTTTTAAAAAATGATAAATCTTCATTCAGCACGAAACCGTGCACTGTGTATAATATTTTTTTGATCCCCGCGATTCTAGCGGCGATTGCGCCCATGGCTCCGCTCTTGGAAGAATTCAAATGAACAATGTCTGGTTTTATTTTTCTGCAAAGTTTAATTATATCAAAAAACGCGTTGATATCGCTCCACATATTTATTTTTCTTTTTAAATTATTCATAAAAAAAATACCAGCATTGATTTTTTCAAGTCTTTTTATCAGCTCTCCGTTTCTGTCTTCGCCAACCGCGACATTCACTTGCCAATTATTTTTGCTGAAATAATAAGCCAAATCAAAAACATATGTTTGCGCTCCGCCCCATTCAGATTGGGTTACTATGTACAGTATTTTTATTGGCTGGTTTTTTTTGTCCGGCCGTATTTGATTTTCGGACATAAGTTTTGTATAATATAATTGATTATACTGTTAGTATAGACAAAATCATATCGCTTGGCAACTTGTTTCCTAAGATTAAATTGCCAAATCGTATATTTCTATAGGCTAATATCTAATATGACCATCCTCATCACTGGCGGAGCCGGGTTCATCGGCTCGCACCTCACTGAATATTTATTAAATCGGGGACACAAAATAATTGTTCTTGACAATTTTTTTACTGGCTCGCCAGATAATTTAAAACACCTAAAAAATAATCCTAATTTAAAAATTATCAAACACGATATTATTAATATGCCCAGCAAAGAAAAGCTGGATTTTGGTAAAACAAAAATTGATCAGATATACAATTTAGCCTGTCCGGCTTCACCGATTCATTATCAACATAATCCTATAAAAACAGTCAAAGCAAGTGTTTTAGGCCTGCTCAATATGTTGGCGTTAGCCAAGTTAAATGACGCCAGAATTTTACAAGCCTCAACTTCAGAAGTTTATGGAGATCCGCTAGAACATCCACAGCGGGAAAGCTATTTTGGCAATGTCAATTGTATCGGTCCTCGCGCTTGCTATGATGAAGGTAAAAGATGCGCTGAAACAATTTGTTTTGATTACCACCGTCAGCACCAAGTTGACATTAAGGTCGTCAGAATTTTCAACACCTATGGTCCAGCTATGGCCAAAAATGACGGTCGTGTTGTTTCTAATTTTATTATACAAGCGCTCACAGGCAACGCGCTTACTATTTATGGCGCCGGCTCGCAAACTCGCAGTTTTTGCTATGTGGATGATTTGGTTGAAGGAATAGTCAAAATGATGTCAACTCGTAATTTTATTGGTCCTGTTAATCTTGGCAATCCAAACGAGCTCACCATCGACTGGCTGGCCAAAAAAATTCTTGCTCTTACCGGCTCGCGCAGTAAAATTGTCCACCAACAGTTGCCAGTCGACGACCCGATTCAGCGTCGCCCCGATATCTCCTTGGCCCAAATGAAGCTTAATTGGCAACCCAAGACAACTATCGAGGCAGGTCTTAAAAAAACCATCAAGTATTTCAAGAGCCAATTATAATTTTTTATTTTATTTATTGTCAATTTATTTTTTTGATCAGAACTAATATTGCTTGAGCTTTGAGTTTTGTTTCTAAATTTGACTATTTTTTTAAAATATTCTATTCTTTAAACAATGTTCTTCGCTATATTTATTTTTTAAAAAAGTCAAATTTTTCTTTACTTTGTCACTACTTCAATATTATGCCCCAAACAACTCGTCGCCGACTTGCCATTACAATCATATTCATTATTATTTTGGCTGTTTTTTCGTGTTTAGCTGATTGGCATGTTTCTCCAATAGATGAAAAAAGTTCAGGATACAGCGTTCCAGGTTATATTCCTCTAGCTGATTTTTGGAATAAATTTGATTATCATCTCGGCTTGGACCTTAGGGGGGGCACGCACTTGATCTATCAGGCTGATACCTCGCATATAGAAGAACGCGATAGGGATTCTGCAGTTGAGGGTGTTCGCGATGTTATTGAACGGCGCGTCAATGCTTTTGGCATTTCCGAACCGGTGGTTCAGACAAATTCCGTTGATGGCCAATACAGGATAATAGTTGAGTTAGCAGGAGTCAAAGATGTTAGCCAGGCGATTCAGATGATCGGTGAGACCCCGTTTCTTGAATTTAAAGAACAAAATCCCGCTTATACTGATAATCCTGTTTTAACCGAGGCTCAGCAGGCTGAATTGGATAAATACAACGCTGATGCCAAAAAATTGGCTGACAATATCAACCATCGCGCTTTAGCTGGCGAAGATTTTGCAGCCCTTGCCAGTGAATATTCAGAAGATGACGGGTCAAAAGGAAATGGCGGCAGTTTGGGCTGGGCCAAACAGGGAGTTTTCGTACAGGCATTTGATCAGGCGATTTTTACCAATTTGTCAGTAGGCGCAGTCACTCCGGCTCCTGTTCAAACGGAGTTCGGCTATCATATTATCAAAAAAATAGATGAACGGGCCGCTAATGCCGAAGTGGTTGTCCCAGAAGTCACTGACGCGGACGACCAACAGCTGGCTGATATGGATATTACCGTTTCATCTGGAAGCACTCTTGAAGTATTGTCATCACACATCCTGATCAGAACCAAAAATCCGCAAGATATTGTCCCTTTTGAGGATCAATGGAAAAATACTGAACTCTCAGGCAAGCACCTGAAAAGAGCATCGGTAGAATATGATCAGAATACAGGCGATCCAGAAGTCAGTCTTGAATTCAACACCGACGGAGCAGTTCTTTTCGAAACTATTACAGCAAAAAATGTTGGCAAACCGGTGGCGATTTTTTTGGATGACGCTCCCATTTCAGTACCAAATGTCAATGAAAAAATTACCGGTGGCAAGGCCGTTATTACCGGCAGATTCAATTTGGACGAGGCCAAAGAACTGGTGCAAAGACTTAATGCCGGTGCTTTACCAGTGCCGATCAATTTAATTTCGCAACAAACAGTTGGCCCTACTTTGGGCAGTGTTTCGGTTAATAAAAGTCTTAATGCAGGTTTAATTGGGTTCGTCTTAGTGGCTATTTTTATGGTCATCTATTATCGTTTGCCAGGACTGTTTTCGGTTGTGGCTCTCATTATTTACATCATAGTTGTGCTGATGATTTTTAAAACTATCCCGGTAACACTCACGCTGGCCGGCATTGCAGGCTTTGTTTTGTCAATCGGTATGGCCGTTGACGCCAACGTTCTTATTTTTGAGAGGTTTAAGGAGGAATTAAGAAACGGCCGCAACTACAGTTCTGCCGTTGAAGAAGGCTTCAAGCGCGCGTGGACTTCCGTCCGCGATTCTAATATTTCTTCGCTCATTACTTGCGCTGTTCTTATCTGGTTTGGCACCTCTGTCATAAAAGGGTTTGCCATTACATTATCAATTGGTATTCTAGTTTCCATGTTTTCAGCTGTCATTATTACACGTTCATTATTGAGATTAATCAACACGGGTAAAATTGAGAAAATGAAATTTTTATTAGGCGCCAGGAGAAAAGAGTAATTAATAAATTTTATGTTATTAAATATTATCCATCATCGTAATATTTTTTTCATCATTTCAGGCACGCTTATTATAGCAAGCGTTGCCAGCCTGTTTCTTTGGGGATTAAATCTAAACATTGATTTTACCGGAGGTACTCTTGTTGAGGTCAGTTTTATTAACCAGCGGCCTGCCGCGCTAGATGTGAGTGAATTATTGTCAGGTTTAAATTTTAGCGATGCGCAGATCCAATCAGCGGGCGAGTCCGAACTAATATTGCGCATGAGAAGTTTGTCAGAAGTTGAACATCAGTTGTTGCTTGGCGGTTTACAGGATAAATTTGGCGCAGACAATATTGTCGAGAACCGTTTTGAATCAGTAGGCCCTATTATTGGGCAAGAACTCCGTAGCAAGGCATGGATAGCGATTTTATTGTCGCTTCTATTTATTGTAGCTTATGTTGCTTACTCATTTCGCCATGTGTCTAAACCGGTCGCTTCGTGGAAATATGGCATAGCGGCTGTGATTGCTTTGTTCCATGATATTATTATTGTTACCGGTATTTTTTCCATGATGGGGCATTTTTGGGGAACAGAAATAGGCATTCTTTTTGTCACGGCTCTGCTGACCATTCTTGGCTATTCCATAAATGACACCATCGTGGTTTTTGATCGTATCAGGGAAAATCTAATCTACCGTCCAAAAGACACTTTTCTGGAAACCATCAATCATTCGGTCAATGAGACGATTATCAGGTCAATTAACACGTCTTTTACAGTGCTGCTTGTTCTTGTGGCTCTTTATGTTTTTGGTGGTACTACTGTCAGAGATTTTGTCTTGGCCTTGATTTTTGGTATTATTTTTGGCACTTATTCATCTATTTTTATTGCTTCGCCCATGCTGATTATTTGGCAGAAGTTGAGTAGTAAAAAATATTAAAATTACCGCCAGATATCAAACTCCATCGCTTAGAAAAGGACAAATCAATTTTTACTATATAAAAAAGAGTATATCAGGAGATAAGACTCTTTTTAAATTTTAGTTAACAGTTAAGGATTAGTTGTTGGTAACATAAAAAACAAGGCCATCTTCTTCGGCCTTGACATTTTATATGAAATTATTGTTTATGATAATTTTATTAAAAGTTTTTTGCACATTTTTCCTTCAACATATTTGCCAGCATTGCATATTCCAAGCGGGAACTGGTCGTCATAGCCGTGATAGTCAGAGCCGGCGCTCGTTAAAATATTAAATTTTTTAGCGAGTCTTTTGAGCTTGGCAATTTCTTCGCGCGTGTTGCCTGAAGAATATACTTCGATACCATCAAATTTAAGTTTAAGTAATTGTCGAAGATGTTTTTCGCTATAGCTGAATTCAGATGTTTTTGATTTTGGATGCGCTAGTATTGCTATGCCGCCAGCGTTATGTATCATTTTAATAGTTTGTCGCGCGCCCAGATAATATTTCTTTTTTGCGTAACATGAGCACCCTTTGGCCAAGTAAGCCCGTATGAATTCGGAGAAATTTGGGATTTTTCCAAATTTTTGCCGTAGCATGGCTTGATTGCCGCTATGTTTCAGTACAGCGTGCGCGATATGAGGTCTGGTAATTATTCTTACTGCGATTTCTGTCTTTTTTATTTTCCAACCTATCTTGGACAGCAGCTTGATCATTCTCAATGCCCGTTCTTTTCTTGCCCGCGCGCATTTATGACTGTATTTTTTCAGGTCTTTATTTCTGTAATCAACGCCTAAACCGATGATATGCGCGGACTTTCCTTTATATTTGCTTGATATTTCAATGCCTGGGATAGTGTGGATTTTGTATTTTTTTCCGGCGTACAAAAATTCCTCCATTAAATCCATATTATCATGGTCGGTTTTAGCAATACAAAACAAGCCATTTTTTTTGGCTTTTTTAACGAGATCAGTTGGCGTCAGCATGCCATCCGATGCTATTGTATGAGTATGCAGATCAATATTTATATTCATTTATCTAAAAGAAATAGTACAATTCCCATTACGGCCGAAACTCCGGAAATTACCCAAAAGCGCATCACTATTTTTGGTTCTGACCAACCGATAGCTTGGAAGTGATGATGAATTGGTGTAGAATGGAAAATTTTTTTGCCATTAAAAAATTTTTTGGCAATAGTTTGCATAATCACCGACCCGGACTCGGCAACCAGCAATAATCCAATGATCAAAAGCAGCAAAGCCTGGTTGGTAAGCATGGCCACTACGCCGAGTGTCACTCCAAGCGACATTGCTCCTGTATCGCCCATGAAAAATCTGGCCGGGTTGATGTTGAACCACAGGAAAGCCAGTAATCCGCCACTTATTACCCCGCAAAATGCGGCCAGCTCGACCCTGCCTTGCATAAAAGCAATTACGCCATAGGCGGCAAAAGCCGACAAGAGCGCTCCTCCTGATAGTCCGTCCAATCCATCAATTTCATTGACCGAGAACGCGGTTGCTATGATTACAATAATGAAAACGGGCACATACCAGAAACCAATGTTGAAATTCCCGACAAAAGGCACATGCAATACGTCCCAGCCAAGCTTGAAGTAAAACCAACAAGCGCCGATGATGGCAATACTTGTATAAATCAACAATCTGTGTTTCATATTAATTCCGCCTTTCCCATTGCTTTTAATATCAATTATATCATCAATAAGTCCGACAACAGCGGCGGCAATCAACGCTCCAAGTGGCAGGAAAGTTTCCGCTCTGGTCAAAAAATTCAGTCTGCCGATGGCGCTTTCCGGGAAAAAATAATGAATATAGAAAAAAATCAAAGCCATTATGAGTGTCACAAGCCAGATCAATATGCCTCCCATAGTAGGCGTGCCTTCTTTGTGTTTGTGCAAATTTGAAAAGATTGGAGTTTTTCCGGTGTCCCTGATGGCTTTGCCCATTTTGTGTTTATATAAAAAATGCGTCATGGCTGGCGTTAAAAATAGAGCCATTAAAAAAGCTATCGTTGTCAATGTCAGTATTTTGATAATAAAAAAATTTTCCATATAATAAAAAACAAAATCGCCAGCAACTTAATTTTTAAAAATTCGTCTATCTATTCAGCAAGACTGTTAAGACAGACATAATTATTAATAATATTTGACAGATGGTTGATGTCAAGGTAAGCAAGATTGCCAGCAGCTTTACTTTTAGAAAGACAAGGTAAGCCAGTATGGAATTAACAAAAATAAAGATTATGCCAATCAAAGGAAAGACAAAGATGTGCCACCATGGCCCGATTAAGTCTATGCCAAAGTAAATCGTGTAGCGCAGCGCCAGCGGCTCCACTTGAGGCGTTATTTTCAAGTAAAGCCAGCCAAGCATCAGTAAATTGAGTATTACTGACAAGACTAGATTCATTCTGATAAACTTGTCGCTAAAAAATAAATTATTCTTTAAAAAAGGGAAAAGCATGATTTTATTATATTCTTTTCAAGGCAAATAGTAAAGTTTTTGCCGTTTTGCTTGAATTGTGGTATAATAGAAATAATCATAATATGATTTTTTATGTTCAACCATATTGATATGGTAAAATCTTTGGCTGAAGCCAAGATTTTTAGCAAAGCCCAAATTAATAAATATGAACAAGAGGCAGCGTCAAAAAAAATTTCTTTGGCAGATTTTTTGATTACAGAAAAAATTATTGATGAGAAGCAGGTTTTTGAGAAAATTGCCGAAATTAAAAAGATGCCCTTTGTTGATCTGTCAAATGAAATTATTAGAAAAGATATCCTGGCGCTTATTCCGGAACCGATTGCGCAGTCTCACGGCCTTGTCGCCTTTGATAAAAAAAGAGGCAACCTTAAGATTGCCACGCTTGACCCAACAGATTTACAGACCTTTGCTTTTATTGAAAAAAAAACAGAGCTTAAGCCGGAGATATATTGTACTACGCCGTCTTCAATACAGAATGTTTTAAAGCAATATCACAAAAGCCTAAGAGCGGAATTTGAAAAAATAACAAAAAAAGAAATTATTGATGGCGAGCCTAAGAATCTAAAGGAGATGGCTGAAGATCTGCCGATTATTCGCGTAGTGGATACATTTTTGGAATATGCTATTTTTGAAGGCGCTTCTGATATTCATATTGAGCCGAGCGGAAAAGAGGTGGTTATCCGCTATAGAATCGACGGCATCTTGCGTGATGTTATGACTTTGCCGAAGAAGATACATTCAGGGCTAACGGCCAGAATAAAAATACTGTCTAATCTCAAACTTGATGAGCACCGTTTGCCGCAGGATGGACGTTTCAAAATAGAAACAGATGAATACAGGATATCTTTCCGCGTTTCTATTATTCCTATTTTTGACGGTGAAAAAATAGTGATGCGCTTGTTGAATGAATCAAGCCGTATTCTTACTTTGGAACAGCTTGGTTTTCAGGAACAGCAGCTCAAGGCTGTGCGAGTAAATATTGGCAAACCTCATGGCATGATTCTAGTTACTGGTCCGACAGGGTCAGGTAAGACAACTACTCTTTATACGATTTTAAATCTGTTGAATAAGCCTGGCGTAAATATTACTACTATTGAAGATCCAATAGAGTACCGTATGCCTCGCGTCAATCAGTCACAGGTAAATCCTAAAATAGGTTATGATTTTTCCGCTGGATTAAGAGCTTTTTTGCGACAGGATCCTGATATCATTATGGTTGGCGAGATTCGCGATAAAGAAACGGCTTCCATAGCTATTAATGCCGCCATGACAGGGCATCTTGTGCTCGCGACCTTGCACACAAATGACGCAGCAACTGCTTTACCGCGCTTAGACGATATGCAAATCGCTTCATTTTTGATTGCTTCAACAGTGAATGTAATTGTAGCCCAACGTTTAGTCAGAAGGATATGTCCGCATTGTATTGAGAAATATAAATTGGGAAAAGAAGTTATAGAGGAAATACAAGATCAATTTGACATGCAAAAGATTATGAACATTTTTCGTAAAAATAAGCTTATAAAACCATCCCAAACAACAATATCAGACATAGATTTTTTCAGGGGTAAAGGGTGTAATCAATGCAAAGAGGGATATAAAGGCAGGATTGGCATTTACGAAGTGCTTGAAGTCACGCCAGCTATAAGCGATTTAGTCATTAAAAAATCATCTTCAGAAATTATTAATAAAAAAGCCAGGGAACTCGGCATGATAAATATGCTTGAAGATGGATTTATAAAAGCTAAAAATGGCGTGACTACCATTGAGGAGCTTGTCAGGGTTACTAAAGAATAATTTTTATGGCGTCTAAGAAAAATAAAAAAGAGAATGAAATTGAAGAAAATTACGTTGATTTTCAGGTTGAACGGAATGATGATGATAAAAATGATAGAAAAGACAAGGCGCCTGAAGACTCCGCAGAAGAAAAGAAAAAAACATGGAAGGATTTTTTTATTAATTTGCAGACAATTAGTTTGACTGATAAGATTTTTTTTATACAGAATTTGCGCGTTATGCTTAAAAGCGGTTTATCTTTGAGCCGCTCAATGAAAATTATTGCCAGCCAGATTCCCAATAAGTATTTTAAGGATATTTTAGAGTGTGTTTCGCGCGACATTGAAAAAGGGATTTTATTTTCGGAGAGTCTCAAAAAATATCCGCGCATATTCAACGATTTATTCATTAATATGATAGGAGCTGGCGAGATATCCGGCGATTTGGAAGGAGTTCTTGAAAAATTGCATGTTCAGATGAAAAGGGATCATGATCTCATCGCCAAAGTCAAGGGAGCCATGGTTTATCCATTAGTTGTTATGGTTGCCATGCTTGGTATTGGCGCGGCAATGATTGTTTTTGTAGTTCCAAAGCTTGTTAGTATTTTTGAAGAATTTCAGGCGGATCTTCCATTGCCAACTAGGATGCTTATCAAGACAAGTAAGTTTATCACTTATAATGGCATGTTTGTAATTTTTCTTTTAATTGTTTCAATTGCCGCGTTTATAAAATTCGCTCGCAGTCGGCGTGGCAAAAAAATTTTGCATAAATTTTTTCTATCCGCTCCGATACTTGGAAGAATAAGTAAAAAAATAAATATTGCGCGTTTTTGCAGAACAGCATCTTCGCTTTTAAAAACAGACATTCCAATTGTTAAAAGCCTTGAGATAACCTCATCGGTTGTTGGCAATTTCTATTATCAGGAAGCTCTTAAAAAAGCTTCTCAGAAGATTGTTAAAGGCATGCAGATTAATCAAATTTTATCTGAAAGCCCAAAGCTTTTTCCGTTAACAGTTATTCAGATGATCAAGGTTGGGGAAGAGTCAGGCGCAATAGATTCTGTGCTTGATGAAGTGGCGGAGTTTTACGAGGAGGACGTAAACCAGGTTATGGAAACGCTGCCCTCGGTGATTGAGCCGATTCTTATTCTCATACTTGGCTTGGGCGTAGGAGCCATGGCTGTAGCCATTATTATGCCCATGTATTCCCTGACGCAGACATTTTAATTATTTTTGACTAATATTGACAAAAAAATATAATATGTTATTGTGTATATACAAATTAAATTAATATATTTTTGGCTAATATTGGCAATATTTTTTTGTTTTCGCATCAATATGACAAACATTCTGGACAAAGTAATAGAATCTCAAGATGAGAAAATTAAATCCAATCTAAATCTATCAGAGTTGGTTAATTTCCTTTTGCAAAATTTAACTCAAAGAGAACGCGATATTTTGATAGCTAGGTTTGGATTAAAGCTGGCAGAGAACTCAACTCTTGATGCTATTGGCAAACAATTTAATATTACGCGCGAAAGGGTGCGCCAAATTGAAAAATCCGCTTTAACTAAAGCGCGTGCTACCGTCGGTTGCCAAGAGAAACTGGCTGGCTTGATTAGCTTAGTTACTAAAAATTTGAGCGCTCATGGAAATTTGCGTTTAGAGAATTCGCTTTTTAATGATCTGCTTGAAACAAGCGAAAATGAGCAAGTTGACAAAAATGCTCTCCTTTTTATATTGAGAAATTTTCTTAATGACCATTTTGAGCCATTGGATATTATTTATACAGATTCTGCATGGAAGCTGAAAAATAAAAGTCACGTTTATTTTGATTATTTCGTCGGGCACATAAAAGATATCCTTAATAAACACTCAAATCCATTGCATTTAGACGATATTATTGGAGAAATTAAATCCAAGGTTGACATAGAAAAAATTAAAAAATTGGAATCCGAAGTTGGGGACATATCTAAAACAATTCATTCATATCTTGAGATAAGCAGACATTTTAAAAAAAATATTTTTGATAAATGGGGCATAACAAACTGGCGTTCTATTAGCCCGAAAAGAATGCGGGATAAAATATACCTTATTCTGAAGAAAGATAACAAACCGCTTCATTATAAGCGCATTACAGAGCGCATCAACGAGGAAAGATTTGATAAAAAAATCGCATATGCTCCAACTATCCACAATGAACTTATTCTTGACAAACGTTTTGTCTTGATTGGCAGGGGTATTTATGCTCTTATTGAATGGGGATACAAGCCAGGATCAATTTCTGAAGTTATCAAAGACATAATGACCGCCAAAGACGAATCATTGTCAAGAGAAGAAATTATTAAAGAAGTTTTGCAGCGCAGAATGGTTAAAGAGGGCAGTATCAATTTGGCGTTGCTTGACAAAAATACATATTTGAAGCTTGAGGACGGTCGTTTTGCGCTATTAGCTAAATGATGATTTTGAAAAATAGCTTATGAAGTGGTATGATTAGAATACCACAATTGTCATAATTATTTTGATGATAATTGCAGCAGTCGTGGTATTTTTTAGATTATCATTTTCCAAAATAAATATTAGCATGCTTGTGAATTTATATTATAATCTGAAATATTTTATAGTAGGATTAGGCAGCCATCATCCATTTGAGATAATCTGGATATTATTTATAAACGGCGGGTGGATAATTTTTGTTATTGTAATTCTGTACGGATTGTGGTGGGCATATCTCAATCATATTCAAGATAAGTGGCATGCGACAATAAGATGGACTCTTTTGGCCATTGATGTTCCCAAAGAAAACTTACAGTCAGCAAAGGCTGTTGAACATATTTTTGCTTCAATGTGGCCTTTTATTGAATCTAAAAATTTAATTGAAAAATATATTTACGGCATGTTTCAGCTCGCTTTCAGTCTGGAAATAGTCAGTATCGGCGGTTATACCCAGTTTCTCATCCGCGTACCTGTTACTCATAAGGATATTGTTGAAGCGGCTGTTTATGCCCAATATCCAAAGGCGGAGATTACTGAAGTGGAGGACTATGCCGAGAAATATAAAGATTTGAAATTCCCATCCGAAGAATATGATCTCTGGGGTTCTGAATTTTTGCTCACTAAGCCGTCGCCTTATCCGATTCGCACATATGCGGCGTTTGAGCACACACTGACGCAACAGTTTGCCGACCCAATGGCGCAGATTGTTGAAGTGTTCAACAAGATCAATAAAGATGAAGAATTATGGATGCAGATTGTCATTACTCCAGTTAAAGATGAATGGAAAAAAGAAGGATATAAGATAATAAATAAAATAATCGGCGCGAAAGAAGAAGGAAAAGGAGTTTTCATCGAGAATCTTTTTTTACATCCGTTTTATTATATTGGCACTCTTATTGAAGAGCTTTTAATATATGGCATCGGTTATGAGCCTGGTCAAGCTGATCCAGCAAGTAAAAATAAGCTAAACGAACCGCCAAATAAAATGCTATATCTTACCCCGGAGGAAAAAAATATTATTGAAGGCATTACAATGAAGATGAGCAAAATAGGGTATAGGGCGAAAGTCAGGGCAGTTTATCTCGGTAAAAAAGGAACGTTAAATAAGCCTCGCGCCGTGGCCACGTACATTGGCGCTTTACAGCAATTTTCAGCCATTGATATGAATTCTTTTGTGCCACAAATGAAGACTTCTACTAAGGCTGATTATTTTTTTGTTAAGAAAAGGATTGAATGGAAACAAAACAATATCTTGCGTAATTTTCGCAATCGCGGACAAACCAGCGGCTGGGGAAATGGTTTTATTTTAAATATTGAAGAATTGGCCTCCATATATCATTTCCCGATACCGGAAGCTTTGCGCGAGAGCCTGAAAACCGTTGCAGCCAAAAAAGAAGCTCCCCCGAGCGATTTGCCGGATACTATTTTTGTTAGTGAGCAGAAAGCGATTATGGCTGATGAATTGGCTGCTTCAAAAAAAGAGAGCGTCACAGCGGAGCCACCTTTAGATTTGCCGATGTAATATGTCAAATAATAATAATGACGTTACATATTTTGCCGAGACTAATTTCAGAAATGAAAATCGTCGTTTTGGCATTAAACGCGACGACAGGCGGCGCCATTTTTATGTAGTCGGTAAAACTGGCATGGGAAAGACGGTAATGATTTCCAATATGATTATTCAAGATATTGAGAGAGGCGAAGGCGTCGCTGTTGTTGATCCGCACGGTGAATTAGTAGAGGGGCTTCTTTGTTCTATTCCGTCTTCAAGAGTCAACGATGTTGTTTATTTCAATCCGGCAGACTTGGAATATCCGATAGCTTTCAATATTCTCGAAAGTGTTGATGACGAGTACAAACATCTTGTGAGTTCTGGCTTGATGGGTGTGTTTACCAAAATCTGGGCCAATATGTGGTCTGCTCGCATGGAATATATTCTGAACAATTGCATTCTTGGATTATTAGATTCGCCAGGTAATACTTTACTCGGAATTAACAGGCTGTTGGTTGATAAGATTTATCGCAGGAAAGTTGTAGACAAGATTAAAGATCCTGTTGTTAAGGCGTTCTGGGTGGACGAATATGCCAATTATAATGAACGTTTTCGCACTGAAGCTATTGCCCCAATACAAAATAAAGTCGGCCAGTTTCTATCAAGTTCTATTATCAGGAATATTGTTGGTCAGCCGAAATCAACTATTGATATGAGGGAACTGATGGATAATCAAAAAATTATTCTTCTAAACCTATCAAAAGGCAGGGTCGGCGAGGATAATTCAGCGCTTCTTGGAGCTATGATGATTACAAAAATTCAACTTGCGGCAATGAGCCGGGTCAATATTCCGGAAAATGAGAGAAAAGATTTTTATCTGTATGTTGATGAATTTCAAAATTTTGCCACTGAATCATTCGCGGACATATTATCTGAAGCAAGAAAATATAGACTTAATCTAATTATGGCTCATCAGTATATCGCGCAGCTCACAAGTCTTGGAGGAACTGGCGCGAGAATCACCAAAGTTAAAGATGCTGTTTTTGGCAATGTTGGGACTATAGTTGTTTTTAGGGTTGGAGCTCCAGACGCGGAGGAACTGCTCACTGAATTTGAACCTTATTTTTTGGAAATTGACTTAATTAATCTTTCTAAGTATCAGATTTATCTCAAACTTATGATTGACGGTGTGTCTTCCAAGCCTTTTTCCGCGAGAACCATTCCGCCATTTCAGGCCAAAAATACAGCTGACGCTGAAAAAGTAGTTCGCGTTTCGAGAGAGCGCTACGCCAATCAGCGTAACGAAGTTGAGGAAAAGATTATGCGCTGGTCTGGCTTAGAGGAGACGATGCGTGGGGTTGCGGAAGATCAGCGGCTTACTGACGAAGAAGCTATTTTTAAGTCAGGATATGTCAGTAAGCCATCTGCCAATGCCGCTGTCGTAAGCGCTATTAAAAAAAGCGCTGGACAAGCTGGCACTGGAAATAAATCTTTTTTACCAGAAAAAACAGAAACGCGCGCAAAAAAAATAAAAACAGTTTGCGACAATTGCGGTGATGAAATATATATCAAATTTAAGCCCGATGGGAAGCGCAATGTTTTTTGTTCCGAATGTCTCAAAGAATTTAAAAACGGCAAAATAGATATTGCGCGCCTTGATAAAAAAAATATTAATAATCAATTAGATGATGGCATTATTCATCCTCGCGCAACTACTTTAACGCGTCCTGCGGATAAGACGAATAAAGTTGGCAGCGCAAAGCCGCGCGTAGTTGATTCAGTTGATAGCCATAAAAATTATAAGACTATATCATTGTCCGATGCTATTAAGCGGAATCCGATTAGTTTCAATGACAGAGTTGCCAATGATCCAAATTATAAAAACAATCTCCAGCCAGGGGTAGTAGTTAATTTAGATAAATAAATCTAGCACATACACCTGCTGTATTAAATCTTGCGGAGAGAATTTATCTTGCTATTCTGAAATGTTCTGTGTAAAATTAAAATTGATATTCTATTAACAATGTCTATCACCCAATCTGTGATTCTAGGTTTAATTCAGGGCATTACAGAATTTCTGCCGATTTCTTCCAGCGGACATTTGATATTAGTGCCGAAATTTTTTAATTGGCCGAATCATAGTCTTACATTTGACGCTATTCTCCATTTAGGGACAGCTCTGGCTATTATATTTGCGCTTAGACAAGATATATGGCTGATTATCCGAGGATTAATTATAAAAAATAAAGGAGAAACACGCAAGGAAAATTTAAAATCATTTTGGATGATCGTTCTTGCAGTTATTCCAGCAGGGCTGATTGGTTTTTTATTCAATAATTGGATTGAACAGCATCTGCGTTCAATTTATATAGTTTTTTTGTCACTTATTTTTTGGGGAATTTTTTTATGGTTTAGCGAATTATATAATAATAAACAAAAAATAAAAATAGACGGTTTGAAAAAAATTAGCTGGTTGCAGGCGCTGTTAATAGGCTTAATGCAAGTAACGGCGTTCATACCGGGCACATCTCGCTCTGGTATTACAATTAGCGCTGGACTCTTTGCTAAATTTGACAGGGAAACTGCCGTTAAATTTTCTTTTCTTATTGGTTTGCCAGTTATTTTATGTGCCGGCGTTTTTCAATTAATTGGATTTGCCAGTGTTGGCATCAATTACAGCGAAATAATCTGTTTAGTTGTTGGTTTTTTTAGTGCGTTGATTTCAGGAATTTTCTCGATTAGATTGCTCTTGCTCATTGCGAATAAAGCAAGTTTCAATATATTTGTCATTTATAGAATTCTCCTTGGCATAGTTATTTTGCTGTTATTATAAAAAAATTTTATTTTTGTTTTTTAGTGTTGGCTCGACTGCGATTCTCACTTTTTTTGTCCTGCATATGCTTAATGATTTTTTCTATGCCGCTTACAATGATAGCAATGTAATTCGCTGAACTCTTAATTTTTTCTTTTAATGTCCGCAATACATCATCCAGCATATCAAGCTTTTGTTTAATACTGTCTGCGATTCCGCGCACGTTGCTTGTAATTGAAATAAATTGATAAAGCATAATGCAGATAAAACCAGTGAAAAGCAGGGCGCAAAAAGATAGCGATATAAATAGCAGGTCTTTTGAAGTTTCGAGCATATTGGTTATTTTTAAGTTATTAACAGATTAATTATACAATAATTTTGTCAGATTTGAAAGTAATGCTATAATGGAGAAAAGAATTTTTTGTTTTTGATTTTTTTAATGCCTTAATTCAGTTCTTTCGCTAATAGTTCTAGAATTTGAGAGTCTCAATTGGTTTAAAATTAAAATTATAAATTAGAGGTTTGAATATGTTTCCGAACGGTGAGCGTGAATCGCATATGCCAATAGAGCACAAGCCAGCCAGCAGTTTTTTTCTAACGCGCGGTTTTTTTGTTTATGCTCTTATTATTACGCTTACTCTAAGTTTCGGAATTGGTGTTATAGTAGGTAAAAGAAAAGGTGATGTGAATATCATCAGCGCGTCAAGATCTGGAGACTATGGCAAAGTTACTGACAAGGAGGAATCAATACCTGATTATTTGAGTAAGGATGTTAAGTTTCGTATTTTTTGGGATATTTGGAATGAGATTCAAAACACATATATTGATGGTCCTGTAGCCGAAACAGAGCTTTTTTACGGCGCACTCTCTGGTATGGTTGCCGGCTTGGGAGATCCATATTCCGTATATATGAGGCCCAAGGTTGCCACCGAATATATTGAGGAGTTGCAAGGCAGATTTGAGGGTATTGGCTGTGAAATCGGCGTTAAAAATAATATTTTGACAGTTGTGAGTCCATTGTCAGAATCGCCGGCAGAACACGCCGGGTTGCGTCCAGCCGATCTCATTATTGAGATAGATGGTTATAGTACCGACGGTATTGATGTTTCTGAAGCAGTCTCTAGAATTAGAGGAGAAAAAGGGACAACGGTCAGCCTGAAGATTTATCGGCCGCAGACCAAAGAATTTTTAGACATATCCATTGTAAGGGACACAATTAATATTGTCAGTGTAAAGAACTATACTCTGGATCAGAATAATTACGCGATCCTTGGGGATAAAAAAATCAAAGTAATCAAAGTTACCAATTTTAATGCTGATACGGATGGTCGTTTTGCAGACGCGATTAATAATGTTTTATTGGAAAATCCAGATGGATTGGTACTTGATCTTCGTGGTAATCCGGGCGGTTATCTTGATTCGGCAATCAACATGGCGGATTTTTGGCTAGAACAGGGCGACATAGTGGTTAGCGAAAGATCTTTCGGAGAGAGCGATAAAATACATCTTGCGCCGTCAGGAGCGGTTTTATCTGGATTTAAGACAGTTGTTTTGATTAATGGCGGTTCAGCATCCGGTTCTGAAATCGTTGCCGGAGCATTGCAGGATCACGGCGTGGCAACTGTTGTAGGCGAGAAGAGTTTTGGCAAGGGATCTGTTCAGCGAGTCATTGGTGATTTTGAAGATGGTTCAGCAATTAAGCTTACAGTAGCTAAATGGTTGACTCCTGGTGGTAAATATATTGACCATGAAGGCATTAAGCCGGACATAGAAATTGAACTGGCTGTTGAAGACTATAATGACGGAAAAGATCCGCAGATGGATAGAGCCATTGAGTTTTTTGTCAATGGGAAATGACAGTCTAAATTTTATGAAAATTATTCTGCTTCAAAATATTGATAAACTTGGCAAAATAGGCGATGTAAAAAATGTTGCCGACGGGTATGCAATGAATTTTTTATTTACCAATAAATTGGCAGAGCCGGCAACAGCGGATGAAATCCGAAAAATTGAAAGCGACCAAATTAAAAAAGAAAAAAATAAAGAAAATAAGCAAAAGAAATACAAAATAATTCTGTCTAAATTAAGAGGTATTAGTATTGAGATAAGAGCCAAAGCATCAGACGCTGGCAGGTTATTTGCCGGTTTGACTGAAGATGATATTGCCAGTGAGTTAAAAAGTCAAAAAAAGATAGAGATAGAGAGTCGCTGCGTTAAGCTTCATAAACGCATTAAAGAAATTGGCGAGCATAATGTTGATATAGATTTTGGCAATAATTTAAATGGAAATATTAAAGTAAAAATAGTCATGGCTAATTGATTGGAATTATTATTTGAAAGTTTTCAAGATTATGTCTACAAAATATATTTTTGTCACCGGTGGTGTTTGTTCCGGGCTTGGAAAGGGAATTGCCACGGCTTCCATCGGGGCCCTTCTTAAAGCGTCAGGATATAAGGTATATACCGTAAAAATGGATCCTTACTTAAATCCAGATCCTGGCACTATGAGCCCTTTTCAACATGGAGAAGTTTTCGTAACTGATGACGGTTATGAAGCAGACCTTGATCTTGGTCATTATGAAAGGTTTATTGACGTGCCATTGTCAAGACATTCTAATTTGACGTCAGGCCAGATTTATCAGGAAATACTTGATAAAGAAAGAAAAGGAGATTATCTTGGGAAAACAGTTCAAGTAGTTCCTCATATTACTAATAAAATAAAAGATTTTATAAAATCATCTGCCAAGAATTCATCGGCTGACTTTTTGCTTATTGAAATAGGAGGCACAGTCGGCGATATTGAAGGCGAGCCGTATTTTGAAGCCGCCAGGCAGTTCCATCATGAGGTAGGGGATGACAATGTAATGTTTATCCATCTCACTCTTTTGCCATATCTTAAAACTTCAGGCGAACTTAAGACCAAGCCGACACAGATGTCTGTTAAAGAATTAGAAAAAAGGGGCATTCATCCGGATATGATACTGGCCAGATCGGATTATGATATTGCTAAAGAGTTGCTCGGCAAAATCGCCATGTTTTGCGATGTGCCGGAAAATGCTGTTATACCGGCGCCGACGATTTCTAGTATTTATGAAGTGCCGCAAAATTTTGCGAAAACTAAAGTACCATCAATTATTTTTAAAAAATTCGGATTGGACGACAAAAAATTTGACTTGCGCGAATGGAATAATTTGGTAAAAAAAATAAAATCAAGCAATGGTCATAGTTTGATAATAGCTAAAGTCGGCAAATATACGTCTCACGGAGATGCTTATATCTCAGTGGATGAAGCCCTAAAATCAGCTGGGTTCGCGCACAATGTTAAAGTGAAAATTATTGCTGTTGATTCCGAAAAAATAGAAAAAAAAGATAAAAAAGAATTACGAAATTTAAAAAGTGCAGATGGTATTGTTGTTCCGGGAGGGTTTGGAGTGCGTGGCATAGAGGGGAAGATTATGGTCGCTAAATATGCGAGAGAAAATAAAATTCCATATTTTGGTTTATGCCTCGGAATGCAGATTATGACAATTGAGTTTACTCGTTATGTTCTAAAAACAAAAAATGTCAACAGTGAGGAGTTTGACAGGAAAACGATCAATCCAGTGATTCATATTATGCATGATCAGAAAAAAAATATTGAGGCGAGCCATTATGGAGCAACTATGCGACTTGGCGCTTATGAGGCGAGATTGATAAAAGATTCTTTATCTTATCAGGCTTATGGGCAAGAAAAAATATCCGAACGTCATAGACATAGATATGAATTTAACAATGATTATCGTGAAATGCTTGGAAAAAACGGTTTACGCGTGGCTGGAATTAATCCGCAAAGAAATTTGGTGGAAATAGTGGAAGTTAAAGATCATCCGTGGATGATTGGGGTTCAATTTCATCCAGAATTCAAGTCGCGGCCATTGCGGTCGCATCCATTGTTTTTTGATTTTATCAAGGCATCTATCAAGCACCAAAGGGCATGATTATGATTTTTTAACTGTCAAAAGTGTTTAATATAATCAAAAATAAACTTAATAAATCTGTTACTGGCGGCGCTATTATCATCGCTGCTTTTTCGGTTTTGAGCAAGATTTTTGGATTGGTGCGCGACAGACTGCTGGCTACTAGTTTCGGCGCCGGCGACGTTTTAGACGCATATTATGTTGCTTTTAGATTGCCTGACTTGATTTTTAATACGCTTATTTTTGGAGCATTATCTGCCGCGTTTATCCCAGTTTTTATTGCGATTAAACAAAAAAATATGCCTGGCGTCAAAACACGTGAACATACCAACACCAGAACGCGTCAGTATGGCAATATCAAAAATATGGAAAATGGTGGCATAGCGATTGAGTCAAAGGATGATGTCATTAACCACTGGCAACTGTCATCTAGCGTCATGAATATTATTTTTGCGGCGCTAGTTTTTTTTACTGTCATTTTTTTTATTTTTGCTTCACAATTGGTGCGTCTGATAGCGCCAGGTTTTGCTGGGGAAAAATTGCTGCTGACTATTTCCATGACCAGAATAATGCTTCTATCAATTTTATTCTTTGGTATTAGTAATGTTATCTCTGGAATTTTGCAAGCCACCAAAAATTTCAGTATGTTTGCTCTTGCGCCTGTAATGTACAATGTCGGTATAATTTTTGGCATAGTTTTTTTAGTCGGTAAAATTGGCGCTATTGGGCTTGCTTATGGAGTGGTGCTGGGCGCGTTTTTGCATCTGGCAGTACAAATACCGACAGTTGTCAGGGCTGGTTTTAGATGGCGGCCGATTTTAAGATTAAAAAATAAAGCTGTTAGAAAAATTGGCCGTTTGATGTTGCCGAGAACATTGGGTCTTGCTGTTGGACAGATTAACCAATTAGTTATCACGATCATTGCGTCAACGCTCGCTGCGGGATCAATAGCTGTTTTTAATTTAGCCGCGAATCTTGCCAGTGTTCCTATTAGTATTTTTGCCATTTCTTTCGCAGTGGCCAGTTTTCCAGTTTTTAGTGAGAGTTTCGTTGAAAAAGATGAAGAAAAATTCGTTGTTCAATTTTCAGTAACAGTGCGTAGAATACTTTTTTTTATTATACCAATCTCGGTTTTTATTATAGCTCTGCGCGCGCAAACAGTCAGATTGATTCTCGGCGCAGGCGCTTTTGATTGGCAAGATACTGTATTAACCGCTGACGCGCTTGGCTATTTTTGCATATCTCTTTTCGCTCAAAGCCTGGTGCCTCTCTTGGCGCGCGCTTTTTATGCCCGCAATGATACGCTCACGCCAGTTATAGTTAGCGTTATTTCTTTATTGGCCAATATCGCCGGATCAATTCTTTTGGTGCGCGTTCTTGGTGTGCGAGGTTTGGCTCTGTCTTTTTCCATTTCCAGCATTATTAATATGGTCGTCCTTGCGGTTATCTTAAAACATAAATTCGGCTGGCTTGATGAAAAAAAAATTGCTTTGTCAATCTTAAAAATTATGACCGCCGCAATTGGCGGAGTCATTTTTTTGCAGATTACCAAATATTTGATCGCCCCATTAGTTGATATGGGGACTTTTGTTGGGGTAATGACACAATTTTTAGCAGCCGGTATTATGGGCGTTCTCGTCTACTTTATTGTGAGTTTTTTGATTGACAGTGAGGAAATAAAAAAATTGTGGAGATATTTGAGAAGCGTAATTAGTAATTAACAGTGTGGTAATAATAATTGTACACAAATGATAATTAATTTTTACATTTTATTTTTTTGTGTTATAATAAACTATATTGTAATTAATGGATTTTGTTTATGTTTTTAAATTTATTTGCCTTCAGTTTAAAAATACCGGAAGATATCAGTCAGGCTGGGCTTGAAGCGACTGACAAAATTTCCGAACAGATTGTGAGTAGCGGTTATACTGGTGATTTGCTCATTATTGGTTTTGCGATTATTATCGTTCTTTTTTTTGCCTTTTTGGTGGACGCTCATAATATTCTCATCGCTTTCGTCAGTATATATATAGCTTGGCTGGCAACCGCCTTTTTTCCGTATCATGCGTTTGCAACTGGCACCGCGTGGACAGGTGAATGGTGGTTTAAAATCATTTTGATTGTTTTAATTTTTTGCCTGTCTTCAGCGGTTTTGTCTGCTACGCATCTTTTTCGGGGGTATTATCAATACAATTTTTTCGCCCGATGGATGGCGGCGATTGTCAACGGTTTACTATTCGTAGGTTTTTTATCTGCTATGATTATGGCGGTTTTACCCCAGAATTTTTTGATGCAATTTTCAACGGAAACATTACGGATATTTATTAGCGAAATTGGCCGTTTTGTTTGGATCGTTTTGCCGCTCGCTGGAATGTTTCTGACCAGGCCTGGAAGAAAGGGGCCTGGCAGACCGGCACGTTAATTTCAGAATTTTAAAATTTTCAATTTTCAAAACAATTTTAAGTTTTTCAAATTGTTTATAAATCTTTAAGGATTTTTTTGAGTTCGTCTAAATTTTCAACATTAACGAGCCGTTGGCGCAGAGCTGACGCGTTTTTTTGTTTGTGAATGTAGCGCACAAAGTGTTTGCGTAAATTGATGAGATTTTCATTGTCTTGCAAAAAAAGTTCTGCGTGGCATATGATCATTTTTTTAATTTCATCCGGCGGCGGGTTATTTTTTTTGTTTTGCCGTATTGACGCGAAAAGCCACGGGTTGCCAAGCACACCGCGGGCCAGTCCTAAGCCGTCGCAACAAGTTGCGGAAAGGGTTTTCAGTGCTGTTTCAAGCGAGTCTACGCCGCCATTGGCAAGCACTATTTTGTCTGGCAGGATTTGTTTTACTTTTTTGATGGTCGCAAAATCAATGTTTCCGGAAAAGCCCTGTTTGAGCGAACGACCATGGATCATCATTGCCGAAATTGGAAGGTTCTTGACGGTTTCGGCAAATTCAAGGCAGGTGGTATTTTTGACTTTTGTTCTGACTTTAATTGATACTGGCAGATCGGTATTTTTGCATACCGCATTGATTATTTTATAAGCTGTGTCAAGCTCATTCATGAGGGCGGCGCCAGATCCTGTTTTAGTCACCTTATGTGCCGGACAGCCGAAATTGATATCAATGCCGATATTTTTTTTGTTTTTCAGTTTTTTATTAAGAAATATAACTGCCTCTTTGAATCGCTCTGGCTTATTGCCAAAAAGCTGAAAGATCAGCGGGCACTCTTTACTGCTGTATTTGAGCATTCTTATTGTTTTTTTATTTTTAAAAACAATTGCATCAGTTGATATCATTTCTGAATATACAACATCCGATCCAATTTGGCGGCATATCAAACGAAAAGCCGAATCTGTATATCCGGCCATTGGAGCAAGGGCTAGAATGGGTTTTTTTATTGTGAACCAGAAATTCATATTTATTTTTTCTGATTTTATAATCTGAAATAGTTGAAAAATTGCCTGCCTGTTGTTGTTTCAGATTGGGCAATTTCATTTATATGATGAATATTTATATGATCAATGCCGCTACTTTTTTGGCCATTATATTGTAGAGTTGTAATTTTGGCATGTTTTTAGAAGTTAGTTTGATATTTTAAGTGTAGCTTTTTCTATTGGGATTGGCAATTTTTTGTAAATCGTCGTAGTAGTGATATAATCTAAGTATGCTTAAAAAATGGATAATTAAAGAAAAATTCAGTGACGAGTTTCAGTCGGAATTTACTGAAATAAATGAGGTTGTTTTACAGCTTTTATATAATCGCGGTCTAAAAAACCAAGATGACATTGATCAGTTTTTGGGGCCTGATTATTTAAAAGATCAGCACGATCCTTTTTTATTTTCTCAAATGGAACGTGCTGTCAAACGTATTTTTGAGGCTATCCAGAAAAATGAAAAAATTACAATCTACGGTGATTATGACGCGGATGGTGTGACAGCTACTTCTCTTTTATATAAAGCGCTTGTAAGAGTTGGTGAAAAAAAACTTGATATCTATATTCCTGACAGAATGAAGGAGGGCTATGGCATAAACAGTAATGCTGTTAAATATATTGCGTCAAACAATACTCATCTTATTATCACAGTTGATTGCGGCATTTCAAACAAAGAAGAAATAAAATTAGCTGGCGAACTTGGCATGGATGTGATTATTACAGATCATCATCAGCCGCCTTCTGAATTGCCTGAAAGTTATGCAATTATTTGTCCAACGTTGGAGAACGAAAAATATCCGTTTCGCAATTTGGCTGGCGTTGGCGTTGCTTTTAAGCTTGCACAGGCTTTATTGCGTAGAAATATAAGTAAAAATAACGAAGCTTTTGAGAAATGGCTTTTGGATTTTTTGACCATTGGCACGGTGGCGGATTGTATGCCGCTTTTGGGCGAGAACAGAACATTGGTTAAATGGGGTATTTTGGTATTGAACAAAACCCAACGTCTTGGCTTGAGAGAGCTAATCCAGTCGGCCTCCATCAGTAAATCAATTGATACGCGTGCGATTGGTTTTCAGATTGCGCCGCGCTTAAATGCAGCTGGACGCATGGGTCATGCCAATACTGCTTTTGAGCTTTTGGTTACCGAGGACGAGGCAGAGAGCCTGGCGATCGCGATTGATTTGAATCAGAAAAATCAGAACAGACAGAAAACAACGGACGAGATGATGAAAATATCTTTGGAGCAGATTGGCAAGCCGGCAGCTGATGATAAAATTTTATTCAGTTGCTATGGCGGTTGGTCTTCCGGCCTTGTCGGTCTTGTTGCTGGCAAGTTAACTGATAAATTTTCACGGCCTGTGATAGTTTTTGGCAAGACTGGTGATAAATATACTGCTTCTGGCAGAAGTATCCCAGAATTTAATATTACTCAAGCTTTGCATGAATGCCAAGATTATTTGGAAGAATTCGGAGGGCACAGCCAAGCTTGCGGTTTGACTGTTATTAGTCTGGATAATTATAATAAGTTTGTGGAGAAAATGAGAAAAATTGCCAGTGAAAAACTTGCTGGTGTTGTGCTTGCTCCGCATATTGATATAGAAGCAGAGATAAAATTGTCCCAAGCTGATTGGCAGTTGGTTGATGAACTGAATAAATTTGAACCTTTTGGCGAGGCCAACCAACGCCCAATATTTTTGTCAAAAAATTTGGAAGTGGTTGATATAGCAACAATGGGCGTGACCAATAAACATCTGCGTTTGCTATTGAAAGATGAAAATCAATATTTTAGAGATTCAGGCAGCAGGAAATTCGTTGGTTTTAATATTGCAGATGAGTGGATGAACAAGATTAAAATAGGGCGGAAAATTGATGTTGTTTATGAAATTGGAGTAAATGAGTGGAATGGCAACAGAGAGATTGAATTTAAGATTATTGATCTAAAAGAATGATTGATAATTTGAAATTTGTTTTATTAAAAAATTTGTTTACAATGCATTTTTCGGTTATTTGATTAAGGACGTGTTAGCTTTCGGATGGGCGAAGTATGTTATGGCAGTTTTTAGGAAATAGTGTCCAAGCAATAAAATTATTTTATGCATAAAAAATTAATTGTTTATACAGATGGTGGAGCAAGAGGCAACCCTGGGCCGGCAGGCGCGAGCGTGGTTTTTATGAATATTAAAGGTGAGATTGTAAATACTTTTAAAAAATATCTTGGTGAGACCACCAACAACATAGCGGAATACTCGGCGGTTGTTTTGGCATTTGAGGAAGCCCAAAAATTAGGAGCGCATGAGATGAATTTTTTTCTTGATTCCGAGCTGGTCGTTAAGCAGATAAATGGCGAGTATAAGGTAAAAAATGCAGAGCTGGGGAAATTATTTATTAAAATATATAATTTGAGGCATAATTTTAGAAGAGTCACTTTCAGCCATATAGCGCGCGAAAAAAATAAACTGGCTGACAAACTGGTAAATGAAGTGGTTGACGATGCCTTGAGGTGATTGTCGTTCAAAATGCCGGGAATATATTAAAAATTTTTTTGTTTGTTTTTTTTTATATTTTTGTTAAGATAATAGACATGATAACTTCTAAAGAGTTGCGCCAAAAGTATATTGAATTTTTTAAGAGCAAGGGTCATACACAAATTCCGAGTGCTTCTTTAATTCCAGAAAATGACCCTTCTGTTTTATTTACTACGGCCGGTATGCATCCATTGGTGCCATTTTTGAGCGGGGAAAAACATCCTGGCGGCAAGAGACTCGTCAACGTGCAAAAATGCGTAAGAACTGGAGATATTGACGGAGTAGGCAACCAGTGGCATTTGAGTTTTTTTGAGATGCTTGGCAATTGGTCGCTCGGGGATTATGGCCGGCGCGAGGCGCTGAAATGGTCTTTTGAGTTTTTGACAGCGGTGCAATATCTCGGTATCGGCAGAGAAAAAATTGCCGTGAGTGTTTTTGCCGGAGACGATGATGCTCCATTTGATGAAGAGTCTTATAATATTTGGTTGGAGCTTGGCATGCCGGAAGAGAGGATATATAGATATTCAAAGAAAGAAAATTGGTGGGGTCCGGCTGGCGAAACAGGGCCATGCGGGCCTGATTCCGAGATGTTCTATATCACTGATAAGGAGCCGTGTGGTAAAAATTGCCAGCCGAGGTGCGATTGTGGCAAGTATGTGGAGATATGGAACGATGTATTTATGGAATATAATAAAGTGAATGATGGAGAGTATGAGCCTTTATCGCAAAAAAATATTGATACAGGCATGGGGCTTGAGAGAATGATAGCAGTTCTAAATGGATTTAATGATGATTATCAAGAATTATTAAAGCCGGTGGTTGCCAAAATTGAAGAACTGTCAAGAAAAAAATACGGCAAAAATTATGAAGTTACCCGATCAATGCGTGTGATAGCAGATCATATTCGTGCCGCCACTTTTATTATGGGAGACGATTCTGGCGTTGCGCCGTCAAATGTTGACCAAGGATATGTAGTGCGTAAATTAATGCGTAGAGCAATCAGACATGGCAGGTTGATCGGCATAAACCAAAGATTTGCTTCAGTTGTGGCGCGAGTTGTTATACAGACCATGGAAAACGTGTATGTAGAATTGAACAGGAACGGAATGAAAGTATTGTCGCTGATTGATGAAGAAGAGGAGAAATTTTTACGTACTTTACAGCAAGGATTGAAGATTTTTTGCAAGCAAGTAAAAAAAATTGACAATAAAAAAATTTCTGGCAAACTGGCCTTTGACCTTTTCCAAACCTATGGTTTTCCTTTTGAAGTAATAAGCGAGCTCGCGGGCGAGCAGAGCTTCTCCGTTGACGAGGATGAATTTCAGAAAGAATTTGAAAAACATCAGAAGCTTTCCCGCAGCGCATCGGTTGGAAAATTCAAGGGCGGGCTCGGCGACCATAGTAGCAAAACGATTGAGTATCATACGGCTACACATCTTTTGCATCGGGCTCTACGCGACGTGCTCGGAGAACATGTGGAACAGCGAGGTTCTAATATCACCAGAGAAAGATTGCGTTTTGATTTTTCTCATGGTGCAAAGTTGGCAGATGATGAAATAAGAAAAGTTGAAGAGATTGTCAATCAAAAGATTAAAGACAGATTAGATGTAAAGCAAAAGGAAATGAGCGTGGAAGAGGCGGAAAAGCAGGACGCCATAGGAATTTTTAGGGATAAATATGGGAAGAGAGTAAAAATATATTCCATAGGGAACTATTCAAAAGAGATTTGCGGAGGACCTCATGTCAACAATACTTCGGAACTTGGATATTTTAAAATTATTAAAGAAGAATCGTGTTCTGCCGGGGTGAGGAGAATTAAGGCAGTACTTCAATAATTGGATTTTAAATATCAAATTATAAAATATAAAATTAAAGACTAAGTTCGCATAATTAGTTATGGGTAAATACGATTACCACAAAAGAGCCATTGGCGATCATTACTATGGCACCAGGTCAAAGAAAAAATCTCGAGTCTGGCGTATTTTTATTTTCTGTCTATTTTTTACCTTGCTGCTGGCTCTTTTTCTATATGTTTTTCCGGAGGTTGAGGTTACTATTGTACCAAAAACCGAGGCTAAGATTAATGATTTGAATATTATTGTAGATGCCAATTTCACAAAAGATGATTTGGCAAATAATAAAGTACTAGGGAAAATAATTACCGCTGAAGATTCTTTATCCAAAACATTTAATGCCACTGGTCAAAAAAATATGGGTGATAAGGCTCAAGGTGAAATTGTCCTCTACAATCAAACCGGGCTGGTCCAGCCGCTGACTACTGAAAACAGTCTAGTTTCCGACGGCGGCATTATTTTTTTCTTGACGGAATCGACGGAAATACCCAAGGCTGAAGTTTCAGCTGAAGGTACTATTATATACGGTACGAGCGTCATGAGAATTGTTGCTAAAGAAGCTGGAGAAGCAGGTAATATAAACCCAGGAAGATTAACAATCATTGATTTGCCTTTTTCAAAACAGAATAAAATTTATGCGGAAGTTAAGACAATGTTAACCAGTGGAACATCAAAAATTATTAAGGTAGTTTCAGAAGACGATTTGGAAAAAGCAGAAGAAAACATTAAGAAATCGTTGGAGCCTAATTTGAAGAAAAGAATAAAAGACAGGCTTACTGAAATGCAGGTTCTGTATGATGGCCTTGTAAAATTTGACGTTGTTTCAGTAGAAAAAGCGGTTGAGCTTGAAGAAGAGATAGAAAATTTTACAATAAAAGTAATAATGAAAGCAGAGGCGCTCATCTGGGATGAAAGTGAAGTACGACGGGCAATAATCAATAAAATAGAAAGCGAAATCGGTAAAGACAAAAGAATCGTCACTACATCGCGCGATGTTTTTGAAGTTGGAGTTGAGAGCTTTGATCTTGAAAAAGCCACAGCTAATTTGAAAATTCACGCTGAAAATCAGGTATCAATGCCAATTGATATTAATGAGATCAAGGACAAGCTCAGGGGGTTAACAGAATCTTCATCTAGAAGGTTATTACTTGAAAGAATAGACATTAAGGACGTATATTTTAAATTCAATTATAGCATAACAAATAAAATTCCAAATAATGGCAACAGGATTAACGTGAAATTAAATTTTAGATAATTAGTATTTGGCTAATATTAGTTAAAATTTAATAAATATTCATACCAATCCATATAACGAGTTGACATAAATTTTATTTTCTGTATAATTATTCTATAATACTTGCAACAAGAAAAATTAACGGCGATTTAGGTATTATTATAATTTTTTGACTATCATCCTGTAGTCATATTTTTTAGTAAACTCCACGAAATTTTTGGTGAAAATAGAAAATTCGCCGTGCAAGTTGTTTTATGGAATAAATTGCAAAAATATAGATATTCAAGAACAAGATAAAAATTTTAATAATAGTTCTGACAAATTTAGCGTGAACAGAAAAGGATTTATTGAAGCTGATGGAAAAATAAAAGAACTTTTACCGTCGGCCAAATTTCGCGTATCTTTGAAAAACGGTCAAGAAATAACTGCAAGCTTATCAGGCAAAATGAGGATAAACAAAATTATGTTGCTTGTCGGGGATATGGTCAAGATTGAGATATCTCCATACGACTTGACAAAGGGCAGAGTTACGTATAGGTATTGAAATAATAGATGTTTTTTATCGTTTGATGCACGGCGGATTTAATAATGTTATTTTAATTTAATCGCAGGACTTTATTAGGCTGGTATTGGACAAAAATAAATTTTAAATTAAATGAAAGTCAGAGCTTCTGTAAAAAAGATATGCAGAGATTGTAAAGTTATTCGTCGCAAAGGACGTGTATTTGTGATATGCAAAAATCCAAAACACAAGCAAAGGCAAGGATAACATTTTGTTTTAAGTTTAACGCTCAAACTATGGCAAGAATTATTGGAGTAAATTTACCAAATGAGAAGAAACTGGAAGTAGGTTTGACCTATATTTTTGGAATTGGCCAGACAATCGCAAAAAAAATTATTGAAGAGCTTAAACTTGACCCGAATATGAAATGCAAGGATTTGGGAGACAGCCATGTAGCTCTTTTACGCAAGACGATTGAATCAAAATACAGGGTTGAGGGAGAGTTAAAAAGGGAAATAATGGGCAACATCAAAAGACTTAAAGAGATTAACAGTTATCGTGGTTTAAGGCACGCGAAAAAACTGCCAGTGCGTGGCCAGCGTACCAAGACGAATTCAAGGACTGTAAGAGGCAACGTTAGGAAAACAGCCGGTTCGGGTAGAAAGCAATCAGCTCAAAAAACATAAACAGGAATTAGAAATACAAAAATAAGACATGCAAAATATCAGTATTGAAATTTTATAGTTATCTTTTTATTTTTTATTATTCTATGGTAGAAAAAAAAGAGATTAAAGCGATTAAAAAGAAAAAGAAAAAGGTAATAAGACGTTTGCTTAAAGGTAAGGGGCGCGCTTATATTACATCTTCTTATAACAATACAATTGTCAGTATCGCAGATCAGAATGGCAATATCATCGCGCAGTCATCAGCTGGAAGATGTGGATTTAAGAGTGCTAAAAAAGCGACACCTTATGCCGCTGGAATAGTAGTTAGGACAGTTGTGGAAAAGGCGAAAAACGATGGAGTCAGAGAAGTTGATGTGTTTGTTAAGGGTATTGGCCCGGCAAGAGAATCAGCAGTCAGGGCGCTTGCCGCCAATGGCATTCAGATTGCCGGTATCAAAGATATTACGCCAGTACCGCATAACGGTTGCCGCACAAAAAAACCGAGAAGGGTGTAATCGTATTAGCATATTGGCTGTTCTTCCAATTAGCATTAAAGTAATTTTTTAAATGGCGATATATTAAATGATTTTTATGGGAAGAAATTTAGATCCAAAATGTAAACAATGCAGACGGTTTGGAGAGAAACTCTTTCTTAAGGGAGAGCGTTGTTTCGGAATAAAATGTGCTATGGTGAAGAAGAACTATCTGCCTGGTTTGCATGGGCAAAAGGGATTTAGGAGAGAATCAGAATATGCTAAACAGCTTCAAGCTAAACAGAAAGCGAAAAAAATTTTTCGTATCCAAGAAAAGCAATTTCAAAACTATTTTACCAAAGCCGGCAAGATGAAAGGAAATATAAGTATCAATTTATTAACGTTGCTTGAGAAAAGGCTTGATAATGTGATTTATAGAATAGGATTAGCCGAATCTCGCGACAAAGCAAGACAGCTTGTCAGCCATGCTCATTTTTATGTTAATGGCAAGAAAGTAAATATCCCATCATATGAACTCAAAGAAAAAGATGAGATAACTGTCAGAGAGAAAAGCAAATCCATGTCTGTTTTTGGCGGAGTTTTTGATAATATTAAAAGCTCTAACATTCCAGAGTGGTTGGATTATGATGGGGAAAAGCAGATCGCGAAAGTTGTTGGAGAGCCCGGGGAAAAAGATTTTGATCAAGCAATTGACGCCAGGCTGATTGTTGAATTTTATTCAAGATAATTTTGCGCGCCGGCCATGCTTGATTGTCTTAAATATTTTTTATAGCAAGCATAAAGATTTATCTGTTTATTTATTTACTAAATATAAATATAATTATATGGAATTAATTCCAAACCCGCATAAAGTTGATTATCAGCCAGAAAATGACGCGCGTGGCAAATTTATCATTGAACCGCTTTATCCCGGGTATGGGATCACGCTTGGCAATATGTTGCGCCGCGTTATTTTGTCATCTATTCCTGGGGCTGCTATTACAAGCGTTAAGATCAATGGCGTTAATCATGAATTTTCGACCGTGAATTACGCCAAAGAAGATGTCGTGGATATTATTTTGAACATTAAACAGATCAAGCTTAGGATAGCGGATGGAGTTGAAGCAACGCACGATGCGCCTATGATTATGAAGATTGACAAAAAAGGCGAAGGCAAAGTCACTGCCGGTGATATAGAAGTGCCATCGCAGATTGAAATCATTAATAAGAACATGATTATTGCAACTCTTACTGATAAAGCCGCAAGCTTTGAAGCGGAATTTACAGTTGAAAAAGGCAGAGGTTATCTGCCGGTTGAAAATTTTAAAGGCGAAAAATTTGATATCGGTTGCATTGCCATTGACGCGATTTTTACTCCCATAAATCAAGTTGTCGCTGATATCGAAAGAGTGCGGGTTGGAGAGATGACCGATTGGGACAAATTGATCTTGACTGTTGAAACTGATGGATCTGTTACCCCGGAAGAGGCTTTTGATTTGGCGGTTAATATTTTATGTGAGCAATTAAATTTTCTGAAAAATAGAAACAATTCTGATAATATTCGGGTAGATATATGTGAATCAGAAAAAGCTAAAACAGATGAAACGTTGGAAGATGAAGATATGAGTATTGACGCGGTTGATAAAGCAAGGAAAGAAGGGAAAAAGGAGAAAAAAACGCTAAAAGGAATAAATAATGAGCAGAAGAAAAAAAGGGGTAGACCTAAGAAGGAACAAAATTAATTACTGGAATTAAATTCCTCCAGAGCATATTTTATGCGTCATCAAAGGACAAAAAAAACTTTGGGTAGAAATTATAAGCAAAGAAAATCCCTGTTCAAGAATTTGGCGACATCTTTAGTATTGTATGAAAAAATCAAAACAACTGAAGCTAAGGCGGGTATTTTGAAGCCAAAATTAGAGAAGATGATAACCAGATCAAAAACAAGTTCTCTTCATAATAGACGCGAGCTCGCAAAATTTTTGACAACTAAGGGTGCAGTTGATAAGATGCTTGAAGTTATTGGTCCAAAATACAAAAGCAGAAAAGGCGGATATTTGAGGATTATCAAATTAGGCGAGAGAAAAGGAGACGGGGCCAAGATGGCGATTATAGAGTTTGTATGATTAATATATCAATGTTATGAAAGAAAAAATAGAAAGAAAAACCCATATCATTGACGCTTTTGGAGTTGCGCCAGGCAGGCTCGCGACGAGGATTGCCGTTCTTTTGCGCGGGAAAAATAAGACGAATTTTACTCCGCGTCTTGATCAGGGAGATAATATAATTGTTGAGAATGTTAACAGTATGAAAATTACTGGTAATAAGATGGATAAAAAAATTTATTATAGCAATTCCATGTATCCTGGCGGATTGAAAAGCGCCAAGATGAAAGATTTGATTGCTAGCAAGGGCATGGCAGAGATTCTGCGCCATGCTGTTTATGGTATGTTACCTGCAAACAAACTCAAAAATGGAATAATGAAAAGACTTATTATAAAATAATCAAACTATGGCAAAGAAAGAAATCAAAAATGATGATACGCAAGAAAAAAAATCGGGAGGAAAATCTCTTGGTGATTATTTTTATGCAGTTGGCAGACGCAAAACTGCTGTTGCTAAAGTTAAAATTTTTCCAAAAGGCAACGGACAGACGGTCGTTAACGGAAAAGACTATAAAATTTTTTTCCCTTATTTCGCTTGGCAGCAAAATTTGGAAGAGCCTTTTCTGGCAGTTGGGATGGAAAATAAATTTGATGTGAAAATAACAGTAGTCGGTTCAGGGCAACACTCGCAAGCAGAAGCTTGCCGTCTTGGTATCGCGCGCGCGTTGATAAAATTTGATGCTAATTTTAAAAAAACGCTTCGCACAGCGGGATTTGTAACACGTGATCCACGGGCTAAGGAAAGAAAGAAACCAGGCTTGAAGCGTGCTCGCCGCGCACCGCAATGGTCAAAACGTTAAGTCGCTTTCTTCATATAGCAACTAGGACTTTCGCATTTGGCGCATTTTTCCGTTAAAACGAGTAGGGGTTTATTACAAATACGCCCCTACTCGTTTGTGTTTTGCTAGGAAATTGGTAGAATAAAACTGTATGAGTTTCGTACGCAGAAACAAAATGATTCTGTTTTTATTGGTTTTTTGCATAGTCTTTTTTTGTATTTACTCTTATTTTAATTTGTTAATTTTCAAACGACTCTCGGATTTTAGCAAAGTTTTTGATAATGCAAATAATGGCACAGATGTTAAATTTTCGTCCCCAGATGAAACAGCCAACTATTTTTGGATTAGCCGGATTGCTCGTGGCAAGCCGCTTTATTATTTCGAAGAACTCAATGGGCTTGGCAATAATCTTGTCCATCCGCGCAGTGTTAATGCTGTTGGCGGGAAAATCGTTCCAGGCTCGTTTTTAGGGATGATCATTATTTATGGATTTTTGGCTAAAATTTTTGGCTTATGGGTAGTGCCATACTTAACTCCTTTTTTCAGTGTTTTAGGAATTGTCTTTTTTTATTTGCTAATCAAAGAAATTTTTCAAAAAAAGACAATCTCTTTGCTTGCCGCCATGCTTTTGTCTTTTATTCCTCCATGGCTGTATTACAGCAGTCGGGGAATGTACCATAACATATTGTTTATGAGTTTATTGATTATGGGGATTTATGAGTTGTTTTACATTTTTGGGACAGGCCATATCAAGAGTTTTAAATTTAAAGTTTTAAATTTTAATTTAATTTTAAATTCTCTAATTTTAAAATATTTTTTATATTTTTTTGTCGGTTTACTGATTGGTTTGGCCATTATTACGCGCACAGCGGAAATAGTTTGGGTGGGGGTCACGGTCATTTTTATTTTTGCCTTGCATTTTAAAAAAATCCATTGGCCCGGATTTTTTTTATTTTTATGCGGATTGTATCTGCCGGCCTTGATACTCATGTATCATAATCAAATATTGTATGGCCAGGTAATCTCTGCTGGTTACCGGTCAATTATACCCGAGGGTGGGGTTGGCGAGATGGTGGACAGCTGGGTGTTATGGCAAATTTTAATCACGCCTTTTGGCTTTGATTTGAAATTAATATTAGTCAATTCCTTCAATTATTTATATAATTTCCTGCCGTATTGGTCAGCGCCAGTTGTAGTTGGCGCATTTTTATTTCTTGTATTGCCGAGTAAATCAATTCAGATCAATTATAAAAAGAGAATAATTTATTTTGCTTATTGTTTACTGCTGACTGCTTATTTATTGATTTTTTACGGCTCATGGTCAATTACGGACCGAATTGATCAGGCAAATTTGTCACTTGGCACTTCATATGTGCGCTATTGGTTGCCGATTTATATAGTTTCTATGCCGTTTCTAGCGGCATTTATTTTACAGTCTTCAAACTTTTTAATTTCCAATCATTTTAAATTTAAAATTGTTTATCGCGCGGCGTTGGTATTTGCAATGATAATATTATTTTTTATGCCAAGCCTAAATCTGACTGTGCACAAAACAGACGAGAGTTTGTTTCTGTTGAAAGGTTTGAGTGAAGTCAGGATTAAATCCGCGATAATTAATGAAATTGTGCTGGCAAACGATATTACCGTATTATATAAGCAGGCTGATAAAATATTTTTTCCTGAGCGAAAAAAAATTATTGTTGATTTGGTGGCGCCAGCTGATTACGAAGCGCTCGCAAGATTAATAAAACTAAGGAACATTTATTACTATACCTTCGCGCCAGCGAGCACTGTAGAATTTATTTCGAGGCGTGATTTTGAACCACATGGGATGAAGATTATGGATGGGAAAAAAATTTTAGGTCATGATTGGATTTATAAAATAATTTGTAACAAATAATTTTTTAAGTTTTAAAAATCAAAATCATCCGCTATTCATGAGATATTATAAATACATCCGCATAATTTTGATTTCAATTCCTATCATTATTTTGGGTTTTTTGATATACAAATATGTTTGTCCGAGAGGGGTTTTGAAAGTGGATTATGATTTTTGTCGCGAGGATGCCTTTATTTCTAGATTTTCTCCCGGCGGGCGGGTGTTGGAAATTGAAAAATTAGATGGTTATTGCCAACAGAAGATGGTGATTGACCCGGTTTATTTTGATGTGCGCTTACCGCAAAGTTTTCGTCAGGCCGGAATTAAAATTTGGTATCAGAAAAATGATGATGTTATATTAAAAATTGGGCCAAGATTTGATTCCCATCAGTGGCTATGGGATTTAAAAAAAGTGGAGTTTTTGGAGAATGATGGCGAGTGGCAGGTGGGAGTAGTTGATTTGGATTTAAATCATGTGACAATGGAAAATAATCGGATTAGGTTTTTGGTATCGTCGCCATGGTTAGATAAGTTTGGGGAAGAGATATTGTTTAGCAGAGTGGAGATTAAATTTGAGAAACTGCCGATTGGATGGGGGAAGGTGCGAGAGAAGGTGAAAAATTTGGTAAAATTTTGAAGTATGAATTTTGAATTTTGATTCAATTTTAAGATTTCAATTCTTGAGCTTGAAGTTTATTATAGAAATAGTTTGAACTTTAAACTTCATTCTTGAATCAAAATTTGAACTTAAGACTTTAAAATTAATTATATTAATAGATGAGAAAGGTAATAGAAAAATTAACTGATGATATATTTTATATCTCCTTGCTAACTTGGGTGATTTATTTTATACTGGAGTTACTTAAAGAAGGATTAGTCTCTAACTATTTTGATTTGAATTTATTGTTGATTTTTGTGATTGTATTCGCGATTATCAATTCATTTTTAAATTATGATTTTGGGCGTTAAGATTAAAGAATTAGTTATCCGCCCTGATAAACATATCGCCAAAGAAGAGGTGGTTTTAAGGCCTGGTTTTCTTGTTGAAATATTAAGAAATGACGATGGGTTGCTTAAGAAATTCGGGCAGACTACATTTACTGTAGCTTACAAAGGAACGATCAAGGCTTTTCATTGGCATAAAAGACAGGATGATTTATGGTTTGTCGCCAGCGGCAAGGCGTTGATAGTTCTTTATGATTTACGTGAAAATTCAAAGACTCGCGGCAAGACGCAAATTATTGAATCCGGAGAAGGCGATTATAAATTAATTCTCATACCAAGAGGAGTTGCTCACGGCTATAAAGTGATATCAGCTGATCCGCTAATGCTTTTTTATCATACAACAGAGCCGTACAACAGAGAGAATCAAGACGAAGAGAGAATCCCGTATAATTACAAGCTGATTGACTTTGATTGGGATAAATACTAATTTTAAAAATTACAAAATTAAAAATTTTTATCATATGGATTGTATTTTTTGCAAAATTATCAAAGGTGAAATACCGGCGGCTAAGATTTACGAGGACAATAATTTTTTGGCGTTTTTGGATATTAGTCCTGTTAACAAAGGCCATACTTTGGTCGTGCCAAAAGAACATTATGAGAATTTAATGGAAACTCCGGATGAATTGGTAAGAGATTTATGGGTAGTTGTAAAAAAAGTCGCGCTGGCTGTTAAAAAAACGGTTAAGGCTGACGGATTGAATTTTTGCGCTAATAATGGTCAAGCTGCCGGGCAGATAATTTTTCACACTCATATCCATGTGATCCCGAGATTTACAAGTGATCATTTTAAAAATTGGCCTAATCAAAAATATAACAATGGCGAGATAGAAAAAGTGGCTGAAGAGATAGGAAAGAAATTAAAAAATTAAAAAATAAAGTGAAAAAAATTTATGAAAAGAATAAAATCCGATATCAAAAACATTAATTTAGCTTCCGCTGGCAATAAGCGAATTCTGTGGGCAGACAAAGATATGCCAGTGCTAGCTCAAATCAGGGCCGGTTTTAGCAAAAAAAAGCCACTAAAAGGCGTAAAACTCGCGGCTTGTCTGCACGTTACTGCTGAAACAGCGAATTTGATGCGCACTCTGAAAACAGGAGGAGCCGAAGTTGTTTTATGCGCGTCAAATCCTTTGTCAACCCAAGATGATGTTGCAGCATCTTTAGTCAAAGATTATGGCGTGAGTGTTTTCGCAATTAATAGTGAAAGCAGAAAGACTTATTACGAACATATTAATAGAGCCATTGACTTAATGCCCAATATTACAATGGATGATGGTGCTGATTTAGTCTCATTGTTTCATTCTAAAAGGACAAAAGGTATCAGCCGAATTATTGGCGGCACTGAAGAAACAACTACTGGTGTCATTCGTTTGAAAGCGCTGGCTCTAGCAGGTAAACTTAGATATCCGATTATTGCTGTTAATAATGCTATGACAAAACATTTTTTTGACAATCGTTATGGTACTGGCCAAAGCACTCTGGATGGTATTATTCGCCTGACAGATATTTTATTAGCAGGTAGCACTGTTGTTATCGCTGGTTATGGTTGGTGCGGTCGCGGAACAGCTCTTAAAGCTCGCGGTATGGGAGCCAATGTTATTGTTACGGAAGTAGATGAAATCAAGTCCCTGGAAGCTGTTATGGATGGGTTTCAAGTTATGCCGATGGCGACAGCCGCTCCACAAGGCGATCTGTTTATCACACTTACGGGAGATATTAATGTTATAGACAAGAAACATTTCCTAAAAATGAAATCAGGGGCCATTATTTGCAATTCTGGCCATTTTGATGTTGAGATAAATATAGCCGGATTAAAAAAGATGGCTCACGCCCGTAAAACAGTAAAGCGTCTTGTTGATGAATATACATTAGTCGGCAATAAGAAAATTTATGTTCTCGCTGAGGGTCGGCTGGTTAATTTGGCCGGAGCCGAAGGACATCCAGCCAGCGTGATGGATATGAGTTTCGCCAATCAAGCCTTATCATCGGAATATATTATGAAGTATTACAGAAAGTTAGAAAATAGAGTCTATACAATTCCTGAAAAAATTGATAGAAATATCGCGCGTCTCAAACTCAAATCTATAAATATTGCGATAGACAAGCTCACTAAAGAGCAGGAAAAGTATTTGAGCAGTTGGGAGATAGGAACATGAGTTTTATTTCGCAATTTTAGAAGTTGAAAATTATGAAATTGCTTGTTACCGGCGGAGCTGGTTTTATCGGCTCTAATTTCATACGTTATTGGATAAAAAATCATATTACTGATCAGATTTTAAATTTGGACAAATTGACTTATGCCGGCAATTTGGAAAATTTAGCCGATATTGAGGATAATCAAAATTATAGATTTATTAAGGGTGATATTTGCAATAGCAAGTTAGTTGGTAAATTGATGAAAGGGATTGATATTGTAGTCCATTTTGCGGCGGAAAGCCATGTTGACAACTCAATTACAGGATCAGACGTGTTTGTCCGAACAAACATTGTAGGCACGCATGTGTTATTGAAGTCGGCTTTGAAGAACAAGATCAAAAGATTTCATCATGTCTCAACTGATGAAGTCTTTGGCGCATTGGGCTTGGACGACAAAAACAAATTTAACGAACTGACGCTTTATCAGCCGAGTTCCCCATATTCAGCCTCAAAGGCCGGTTCTGACCACCTTGTCCGTGCATATTTTAAAACTTATGGACTGCCAGTCACGATTTCTAATTGCTCAAATAACTATGGGCCGTATCAACACATTGAGAAGTTTATACCTATATCAATAATCAGCCTGCTTAAATGCATGAAAGTGCCTGTATATGGCGATGGGCTGTATGTGCGCGACTGGCTGTATATTGAGGATCATTGCCGGGCGATTGATTTGATTTTACAGAAAGGCAAGGTTGGGGAGACTTATTGCATAGGCGGTATGACTGATGATGTCAGCAATTTAGAAATAGTTAAAAAAATTATTAAGATTTTAGGCAAGGATGAAAGTTTTATAGAACACGTTAAAGACAGACCGGGGCATGACAGGCGCTATGCTGTGGATTGGAGTAAAATTAAAAGGGAGCTGGGATATTCTCCTAGGTTTGATCTAAATAAATATTTAGAGCAAACAGTCAGATGGTATGAGGAAAATAGAGCGTGGTGGAATAAATGAATTTGAAGTAAATATTTGGAATTTTAGATATACTCTTATTTTATGTGGCAAGAAACCAATTCCGTGGCGCGTAATACGACATATTATACTTCTGCTCTGATAGGGCAGAAGGTTTTGGCTTTTGTCTATTTTTCTTTTATTGCCAGGCTTTTGGGAGTTGAGGATACTGGTAAGTATACTTTTGCATTGTCATTTACCACTATTTTTGCCATTTTTATTGATCTTGGTTTAGCGTCAGTTTTGACGCGCGAGATTGCCAAAAACAAAGAGCGTACTCAACTTTATCTTTCAAATATTTTGGCCATTAAAATTCCTCTGGCTATTTTAGTTTATATTTTGGTTTTTGGAATGATTAATATTTTAGGGTACGCGGAGCTCACGCGGCAGCTGGTCTATATTTCCGGCATTATTATGTTTTTGGATTCTTTTATTTTGAGTTTTTGGGCTGTGATGCGCGGGCATCAGCAATTAAAGTATGAAAGCATTGGAGTGCTGAGCTTGCAACTGATCACAGTAGCTCTGGGAAGCACTGTTTTGCGGCTGCATCTTGGTCTTCGGCTCCTGATTATGGCTCTGCTTTGCGGCAGCGTTTTTAATTTTGTTTTTGCTGCGGTTGTTTTGAAGCGCAAGCTCGGTTTGCGCCTAATGCCCATGTATAACCCGGAAATTTTAAAAGCGTTATTCCGTATCGGTTTGCCATTTGCCATGATGGGTATTTTTAGCCGCATATACACCTCGCTTGATACAGTGCTTTTGTCAACTCTAGCTGGCGACGCTTATGTCGGATGGTACAGCATACCAGTCAAGATTACCATGGCTTTGCAGTTTTTGCCAATGGCTTTTATGGCTGCATTATTTCCAGCGATGAGCGCTTATTTTATCAATAACCGGGAAAAATTAAAGCTGACTTTTGAAAAAGCTATGCATTATCTGATGACCATCAGTTTGCCGATCGCGGTTGGGATTATTATGCTTGCGGAACCGGTGATTGTCAGTGTGTACACAAAGGAATATTCAAACTCCATTTTACCTTTGAAGATTCTGATGGTAAGTTTGTTTTTTCTGTTTATCAATTTTCCAGTGGGATACTTACTGAATGCTTGCAATAAGCAGGTTACAAATACAATAAATATGGGTATAACTGTGCTTGTAAATGTGATACTCAATATTGTGCTTATTCCTAAATATACCTATGTTGGCGCGGCCGTTACGTCGCTTGTGAGTACTTTTGTGCTTTTTGTTCTTGGCATGTATTGGGTGCCTAAAATTATTGATTACAGCAAGGCATATTTGTTTAATGGACTTGCCAAGATATTTTTGGCATGTTTATTGATGGCGGTGGTTATCTATTATTTTTTGCCGCTAGTCAACTGGATATTTCTAATTCCAGTCGGAGTATTGGTATACTTTGTTGTTTTGTGGTTTATCGGCGGTGTGAGCAGGCAGGATGCGCGGGATATTTGGAATTCACTGACTGCTAAATAAATATGGAAAAAATATTGCTTATAACATTAGATTTTTTTCCCAAGATCGGAGGCGTGTCCGAGTATTATTTTAATCTATGCGAGCAATTGGCGAAAGAAAATCATGATAGCATAGTGGTATTGACAGAAAACACAAAAATACAGGAATATAAAAATATAAAAATACCAGAATATGACTTTAAAATTTATAGAAAAGATTTATCAAACGGATTTATTTGGCCACGGTGGTTGTTGATGTTTTGGCATATTTGGCGCGTTGTTAAAAAAGAAAAAATAGAAATGTTTTGGGCTGGCGAAGTTTTGCCGACGGGAACGGCGGTCTACTGTTTGTCAAAATTATTGAAAATTCCTTATATTGTTTCCTGCCATGGCAATGATATTTTGCGGGCGAGAAAAAAATGGCGCAAAGAAAAATTGGCGCAGAGGATTTTGCAGGCGGCTAAATGGGCGACGGCAAATAGCAATTATACTCGTGGTTTAGCGGTTGATTTGGGGGTTGAGAATGAGAGGGTGCAGGTAGTATACCCTGGAATACAACTCAAAACTCAAAACTCAAAACTCAAAACCAAGGAAGAATTGATTAAAAAATATAATTTAGAGAATAAAAAAATTTTATTATCGGTTGGGAGACTAGTTGAGAGAAAGGGCTTTGATAATGTGATACGAGCCCTGCCGAAAGTGTGGCAGGAAATACCAGAATTGGTTTATCTTATTGCCGGAAACGGATCTGACAAAGAGCGATTAGGAAAATTAAGTCAAGAGACACTCAAACAATTTAACGATTTAACAATTGAGCAATTGAGCGGTAGAATTATTTTTTTAGGGCAGGCGAGTATGGAGGATAAAGAGGAACTTTTTAGTTTGTGTGATGTTTTTATTATGCCAGCGCGCGCCAGCGCGGATGATGTTGAGGGTTTTGGCATGGTTTATTTAGAAGCTGGAAGTTTTGGCAAAGCGGTGATTGGCGGACGCGGCGGCGGAGTAAGCGAGGCCGTGGTGAATGGCGAGACTGGCGTTTTAGTTGATGGCCAAAATGTGGATGAAATTGCCGCGGCGATTATTAAATTATTTGAAGACGATAATTTTCGTAAAAAACTGGGCGACAATGGACGGAGGAGAGTTGAACAAGAATTTGGGTGGGAGAAAAGCGTGAAAAAATTTAGGGGATTGTTAAATTGCTAAATTGTTAAATTGCTAATTTGTTTGTCATTTTTAAGATAATTTGCTATACTAAATAATATGATACCAGCCAGATATTTAGAACAGATAAAGACCATGCTGTTTGATTTTAATCAAGATGGGAAATGTCGCTTTTTCCTGTTTGGTTCCAGTTTGGCGAGATCGCGTTTCGGCGATGTGGACATTGGAGTTATGGGCAAAGTGGCTGACAAAGATATTGGCTGTTTAAGAGAAAAGTTTAGAGATTCTACTTTACCTTATGGTGTAGATGTTGTGGATTTTAATAAGGTTTCCAAACAATTTAAGAACAATGTTTTAAATAACAAAGTTTTATGGATAACGTCTTAAAAATTAAGAAACAAGAATTATCGCAAGCGCTAAGGACACTCAAAGAAGTTTTGCGCAAAAAGAATCAAAATGAGATTATCAGGGATGCTGTCATTAAACGTTTTGAATATACTTTTGAATCGGCTTGGAAAACAGTCAAGTTATTTTTAAGGCAAGCACATGGCATAGACGTTTTTTCACCCAAGGACTGCTGGCGGGAGTTGAGAAAAAATACGCCGTTCACTGATGAGGAAACTGTATTATTATTAAAAATGGCTGATGATCGCAATGAAATTATTCATACTTATCGCGAGGAATTTGCTGAAGAATTATATGGTAAAATAAAAGTTGATTATTATAAGTTGCTGGAGAAAATTTATAAAATAATATGAGCAAAAAGCAGGTTAGAGAACTGGCTAAATACTGGAAGAAGTCGGCGGAGCGGAGCTGGCAGGCGGCTTTAAGTTTGTTTAAAAGCAAACATTATGATGCTTGTTTGTTTTTCTGCCATTTGGCCATAGAAAAAATGATAAAAGCTACAGTCATTGAGAAGACCGGCAAAGTAGCTCCTTTTATTCATGATTTGGAAAAATTAGCTCACTTGGCCAATATATCTTTAGTTGGTGAAACGGCCAAGATTTTACGCGAGATTACCAATTTTAATGTTGCTGGTCGTTATGAGGACGCAAAGTACAGTTTTTATAAAAAATGCACCAAAAGTTACACCGGAAAAAATTTGCAAGTCTGCAAAGACATATTTTTATGGCTAAAAAAAGAATACCCAAAAAAGTAGAAAAAAAAATCAGGGAATATGTGGATATTTTAGAAGAAGATAAGTTGCCGATTAAAAAGGTGATTCTTTTTGGTTCTTATGCTAAGGGCACACAGCACAAATGGAGCGATTTAGATGTCTGTATTGTTTCTCCTAAATTTCATGATTTTTTTGATGATATGCAATATTTATGGGCAAAAAGAAAATTTGATGCTGATTTAAGTATTGAGCCGTTGGGTTTCAACCCCAAAGATTTCCGCGATCCGAGTTCGTTGGTGCAGGAAATTAAGGATCACGGCATTGAGATAAAAATTTAAAGAATATTTTTAGGTTTATGCGTTTATTAAATAGGTGGTTTCAAGTTTCTATTGCAACTGAATTGTTAATTAGCCTCTACTGGTTCAAACTTGCAGTTTGAACCAAGTATTTGGCAACCAGCCAATAGCATGGAATTTAAGCATTAGAGCGATCTGTTAAATATTGTGGTTCAGTCTATAAGACTGAACCAGCTGAGGATAAACACATATTGCCTAATACTGATTTTTGGACTAAAATTAGTATTAGCAATCCTATCTCCGGCCAGTATGGCCGGGGTTTTTATTTCTCAAAATTTGCTGTTAAAATGTTAAAATGCTAAAATACTATTATGATTTCCATTATTATTCCAGTTTATAATATGCTAGAAGAACTGGCCAAGTGTCTTGCAAGTTTGGGTAAACAGACTTATAAGGATTTTGAGGTGGTGGTGGTGGATGACGGGTCAAGTCACAAAAACACGGAAAACACGAAAACACGAAAACACGATTTAGCTATAAAATTCTGTAGAATAGAGCATAGCGGAGCGCCGCGGGCGCGGAATTTCGGACTGGAGAAAAGCAAGGGCGAATATATTTTATTTTGCGACGCTGATATGGAGTTGAAGGAAGATTGTTTAGAAAAAATGCTAAAAGCGTTAGAAAATAATTTATCGGCCAGTTATGTTTATGCTGATTTTAAATACGGCTGGAAAAAATTTAAATTTTGGGATTTTGACGCGGACAAATTAAAACAGATAAATTTTGTGAATACTTGTTCTTTGGTCAGACGGCAGGCTTTGGACGGGGTGAGTTGGGACGAGAGTTTGGAAAAATTTCAGGACTGGGATTTGTGGTTGAGCTTGCTTGAAAAAGGAAAGATCGGAGTATATATTCCAGAAGTTTTATTTAAGGCAAGCGCTGGCAGTGGAAAAATCAGCCAGTGGCTACCGAAAACTTTTTATAAATTGCCTTTTAGTTGGGAGAGCAAAAAAAAGTATGAGAAATGGAAGAGAGTGGTGCAGGAAAAACACAAAATTTTAAAATCCGAAGTCTGAAGTTTGAATTTTGATTCAAGAATTAAGTTTAAAGTATTTTTATAAAATTTCTACTTAAAAATTAAAATTTTAAAATTCAATCAAAATTCAAACTTAATATTTAAAAATTAAACTCATGAAATTATCCATTATAATTGTCAGTTATAATGTGCGCGATCTGCTCAAAAAATGTCTTGAGTCTATTTTTAGATATATAAAAAATATTGATTTTGAGGTGATAGTGATAGACAACGCGTCGTCTGACGGTAGCGCGGCAATGGTTGGCCGAGAGTTTTTGACAGTCAATTTGATTGCTAATAAAAAAAATTTAGGTTTTGCCAGCGCTAATAATCAGGGGATCGCGCGCGTCAGGGGCAAATATATTTTAATTTTAAACGATGATACGGAGCTGATTGATAACAGTTTAGAGAAACTGATTGGCTTGATGGAGAAAAATAATAATTGGGCGATTATGGGTTGTAAATTATTGAATCAAGACGGCAGTTTGCAGGCATCGGTCAGACGTTTTCCTCATTTTTTTGATCAACTGCTTGTGCTTTTAAAACTACATCATCTGCCTAGTTTTAAAAGAGATTTGGAGAATTATATGTGCACGGTTTTTGATTATGGGCAGACGCAAGAAGTTGAGCAGATTATGGGCGCTTGTATGCTGATCAGAAAAGAAATTTTTGATAAAATTGGCAGTTTTGATGAAAAATATTTTTACTGGTTTGAAGAGGTGGATTTATGCAAAAGAGCCGCTAATGTCGGATTAAAAGTTATTTATACGCCGCAAGCCCAAATCATCCATCATGGCGGGGCAAGTTTTAACCAAATTAACTGGCATAAACAGATAATTTGGAACCACTCTGTCTGCCGTTATTTTTTGAAGCATGGCAAGAAGTGGCAGTTTACTGTTTTGTGGTTTTTGGGACCAATCAGTATTCTACTCGCAGTCGTTGCGGATTGGATGAAAAAATTTAAAATAAATTTTTATGAATAATCATTTCAGAGCGGCTTTAATTTTTTTGATTTTCTTGGAGTTATTGTCAATATTTGCATGGGGGTTGCCTGTGTTTAACACTGTAGCTTTTTTGGTGATTGTTTTTTTGACTTTTGTTTTGGCGCTCAAGAAATTACGCTATGGCATATACATTGCGGCGGCTGAACTAATTGTCGGATCATACGGCTATTTATTTTCTTTGAATTTTGGAATGGGTAATACTTTGATTTCAATCAGAATGGGCATATTTGCAGCGGTTATGTTTTCCTGGGTGGTTAATGTTTTAAAACATGGCGGATTTAGGGATTATTGGTGTGAATTAAACGCGTTTGAATTTTTTAGATATTATTTATATTTAGCGGCAGTTTTGGCATGGGGTTTTATATGGGGAATAATACGGGGCAATGATTTTGGCAATGTGTTTTTGGATTTTAACAACTGGTTGTTTTTTTTGTATTTACTGCCATTGTTATCAATCAAGAAGCAAGCCGATGGTTCAAACCGCAGGCCTGAACCAGAAAATTTGGAAACTTGCTCATTTGTTGATGATCCAAATGTTATGGTTCAATCTGCAAGATTGAACCAGCGGGAGAATAAACAGGAATTAAGCCGCCGGTTGATAGTGGATGATTTTTGGCATGGATTCGTGCAGATCGTTTTGGCGGCGTTATGCTGGCTCATAATAAAAACATTCATCTTACTCTATATTTTTTCCCATCAATTTATCTGGGCATTGCCGGAAGTTTATCAATGGATAAGAGATACTAGAGTTGGAGAAATTACTATGATAAGTAATAATTTTTATCGGATATTTTTGCAGTCGCAAATCTACGCGCTTTTGGCTTTTTTTATCCTCCTCCCAATTTCCAATTTCCAATTTCCAATTTCCAATAAAAATTCAAAATTCAAAATTCAAAATTCAAAATTTTTATTTCTTTTGATCGGCTGCCTAAGCGCAGTGATTATTAGTTTTTCCCGCAGTTTTTGGCTGGGATTAATTGGAGGGTTGTGTGTATATTTTTTATATTTAATATTTTACGGATTACGAATTACTGATTATGGATTACGAATAAAGATTTTAATCGGGCAAGTGTTCAAGTTGTTTGGTGCGGTGGCCATATCGTTTAGCATAATATTTTTAATTGTAAATTTACCGCCGAAGATTGCTGGCAAGAATTTAAGCAGTTTGATTTCTAAAAGGACGACCGAAATTGAAGCAGCTGGATCTTCGCGGCTAAATATGTTAAAACCACTTGGTCTGGCTATTATAAAACACCCGCTGATTGGTTCAGGATTTGGCGCAACCGCAACGTATCAAAGCGCAGATCCGCGCATTTTAACAACTACAGCCGTGGCTAGCGGCGAATATACCACTTATGCTTTTGAATGGGCGTATCTTGATTTGCTTCTTAAAATTGGCTTAGTTGGATTGGCTATCTATTTACTTTTAATATACAAGGTATTGCAGGCGCTAGGGAAGCAAATCAAGAATTTTGAAATTAAAAGTTTGAATTTTGATTCAAGTTTTAAGTTAGAAGTTCAAAATTCAGACTTTAAAATTGAATCAAAATTCAGAATTCATACTTTTAAATTTGGTTTAATGTTAGCTTTTATTTCTTTATTAATTGTCAATATCTTCACGCCTTATTTAAATCATCCCCTGGGGATTGGCGCCGTTATTTTGGTTAGCGCATTTTTGGATAAAGGTCCAATCAACGGCAATAGGTCTAATAGTTTATGAACAAAAAAATAGAAGAATATTATAATAGAAAAGAAGATTACGGAGTCAATAAATTGCGAGAGAAGAAAATCAACTTTTTAGTTGACAAAGATATTAAGACCGGTGAAAAAAATATATTGGACGTCGGATGCGCCAGTGGGTATATTTCCACAAATTGGCGTAAGGGCAATCACCTTATTGGTCTTGATATTGCCAGTAAGTTTGCCAAATTGGCTCAAGGCGCTCTGGATGAATTTTATGTGTTAAATCTGGAGTCAAATAATTGGCCGCAAGCAGTCATCCAAAAAAGATTTGATATTATTTTATGCGCCGAAGTTTTAGAGCATTTATTCGCTCCGCAAGATTTTTTATTAAAATTAAAAGATTTGTTGAATAAAGATGGATATATTATTATTACCACCCCCAATTTTTTGGTCTGGAATAATCGTTTTAGAATGTTTTTAGGCCGATATGGGGCACAGGAACTTTTTAATGATTACGGACACATACATTTATTTAGTTATAATTCTTTACAAAAATTATTACATCAAGTAAGATTAAAGATAATTAGCCAAGATAATCTTTGGTATCCCAATTATTTGGAAAAATTTGCTAAAATTTTATCCCCCAATTTATTTGTTTATCAAGCAATTCTTAAGGTTAAGCCCGTCAAATAATTTCGCCCAAAAAATGAAATTATTATATATCTCCAATTCTAGAATTCCGACTACCAAGGCCTACGGCCACCAGATTTTTAAGATGTGCCAGATTTTTGCCAGGCACAATGTGGCAGTTGAACTAATCTGTCCCAGCCGTAAAAATCCTGAATTCAAAAATGTAGATGCCTTTGTCTACTATCGTATGCCAAAGACTTTCAAGCTTAAAAAGATTTACTCCTATGATCCGCAATGGTTGATCAAATTCCCAGCAGGTACCTATATCAAATTTCAAGCTTTGCTTTTTATAATCAGTTTACTTATTTATCTATTATATAAGAAGAATAGAGCCGAATACATTTTTTATACACGTGATGAATATCTATTGCCTTTATTACAACTGTTCTCAAAACGTGTTGTTTGGGAAGGCCATTCCTTGCCCCAAAGAAAAAAGCATTATGCTCATTATTTTAAGCAATGTTATCGCCTAATAGTTTTAACTCATGAATTAAAAAAGATGCTGATTGGGTTAGGTGTTTCAGCAAATAAAATTTTAGTTTCTCCGGACGCAGTTGAGCTTGAAATTTTTGGCATCCGGCTTGATAAAAATCAGGCGCGGCAAGAATTAAATTTGCCGCAAGAGAAGATATTATTTGGCTACGGCGGCAGCTTTAAAACTAAAAATATGGACAAGGGCATTAAAGATATTTTATATGCTTTAAAAATTATTATCCAAGAATACCCGCACGCCATGTTTATTGCCGTCGGCGGCGCTCCAGAGCATATCCAAGAATATAAAAATTTAGCTGAACAAATCGGAGTAGCTGATAATTCCCAGTTTCTTGCCCAAGTAACCCAAGATAAACTGGCCATTTATCAGCAAGCTTGTGATATAATGCTTATGCCCTTTCCTTGGACAGAGCACTACGCTTATTTTATGTCGCCGCTTAAAATGTTTGAAAATATGGCTTCCGGCCGGCCGATTATTGCCACTGATTTGCCTGCTATTAAAGAAGTTTTAAATGAAAAAAATTCAGTTTTAATTTCCCCAGACAATCCAGTTGGTCTCGCACGAGGTATTATAAAACTTATTGAAGATTCTAATTTGGGAGATAAACTTGCCAGTCAGGCCAGTCTTGACGTCAAGCAATACACATGGCACAATAGAGTAGAAAAAATAATTAATTTTTTGTGAATATTTTACCATTTTTTAAAAATTATCAAATATTAGCTAAAAAATAAATTAAATGCGGATAAAATAAATAAGTGGTAAAAATTGTTTCGTGATTTTTTACCACTTATTTATCTTTTTAACTCTCAACTTGTTAATTTTTTCTAACTCATTTGCATATGATTAATGACAAACGAATTAGCGCAATTATTAAATTAAGTACCCAAGCTTTTTCTCCTTACAAATGGCATATTATCGGTCTGATTGTTTTAAGTTTTATCGCCGGCATATTTGAAGGCATAGGTGTTAATGCTTTGATTCCTTTGTTTTCTTTTGCCTTGGGCGGGAGTGAAGGCGGCACAGACATTATCTCAAGAACCATTGAAAGGTTTTTTAATTACTTCGGTGCCGCATTTAATGTTACTCATCTGTTGATATTTATCAGTCTGTTGTTTATTTTTAAGGCAATTTTTTCGCTCATTGTTATTTATATCAAAACTAAAATCAATAACGATTACGGCGAACAGACACGCACCCGTTTGTTTCAAAGTATTTTAAAATCAAATTGGCCTCACTTATTACGTCAAAGATTAGGGCATCTGGAAACTATTCTTATGGTTGATGTGCCAGCCAGCCAGAGTTTATTGGAACAAATCAGCGTTGACATTATGACTGCCGTGAGTCTTTTTGTGTATATTGTTGTAGCAATTAATATTTCTGCCACAACTACCCTAATCGCATTGGTAATTGGCGCTATCTTTTTTTTGTTACTCAAGCCAACTATTTATAGAATAAAAATATTATCCTATGAAAGGACATTGATCAACCAAAAAACAGCCCATCATATCGGCGAAAATATTCTTGGCATGAAAACAGTTAAGGCTATGGTTATTGAGCGAGCCGTTGGCGAAAAAGGAATCCGACTTTTTCAAGAGTTAAAACATATCACTATCAAAGTTTCTTTGTTGAAAAGCATTACATCCCAGCTCATTTTGCCAGTCAGTGTTATTTTTATTTGTGTTGTTTTTGTTTTTTCCTACCATTCGCCATCGTTTAATTTGGCTGTGTTGGCGGCCGTGGTTTATCTGGTGGAAAAAATATTTACCTATATTCAGCAGTTGGAAAAAGGCCTGCAAAATATTAATGAATGTGTGCCCAATTTAAGGAATGTGCTTGATTATGAGAAAAAAGCGCTTGCGGAGCAAGAGCAAGACGTTGGCCAAACTGATTTATCTTACAATAAAAACTTGAAATTTGAGAATGTCGGTTTTTTTTATGAAACTGGCCGGCCGGTATTGAAAAATTTAAATTTCGTTTTAAACAAAGGAGAGTCAGTTGGGTTTATCGGTTCGTCCGGAGTAGGAAAAACCACTCTTGTGGATTTAATTTTGAGGCTGTTGACGCCTACCTCCGGCAATATTCTGATTGACGGGAAAAACATAACTAATTTCAGTCTTTCCAGCTGGAGGAAAAAAATCGGCTACATCGCTCAAGATATGTTTTTAATTAATGACACAATTGAAAATAATATTAGATTCTATAACCAGAATCTTAGTGCGAATGATATTATACAAGCCGCACGCCTGGCTAATATTGATGATTTCATTAATCAATGCCCTCATAAGAT
>Ga0210019_1000390_pt1 | contig 55425 bp, 53 predicted proteins | sample CryGeyCG2114_020_2_FD_183969 | JGI IMG/M metagenome (GOLD analysis project Ga0210019, IMG submission 183969) | Groundwater microbial communities from aquifer - Crystal Geyser CG11_big_fil_rev_8/21/14_0.20 (SPAdes) (version 2) | ecosystem: Environmental > Aquatic > Deep subsurface > Groundwater ...
TGTTTCCAAACAGAAAGATACGCCTTTTTATTACTTTGTCAATAACCAGCTTCGCCACCCCCCGCGGAGACCTTCGGCCACCGCGGGGGTGTCTAAAGCTAATTTACACACAATTGAGTATACTACCTTCAGGCTTAAAGAATTTGCATATATATACTTTGAGAGGTACAATAATTCTAACTGGGGGTGGCAATGAAGCTTAGAATAGCTTTGATTGTATCTTTTTTTATTGCAGGGTATTTTTCTTTTAGTTATGCGAATGAATTTGTAAGCCTTGATGAGCTTATCAAAGAAGCCCTTAGCAGTAATCCTAAGATTAAAGCGGCTAAAGAAATATGGCAGGCGGAGCAGGAACGAGTAAAAGAGGTAACCGCCCTGCCCGATCCTATGTTTATGTATGGGTTTTTTGGCAAAAATATAGAGACCAGGGCCGGCCCCCAAAAACAAAACTTTAGCCTTAGCCAGAAAATTCCTTTCCCGGGTAAGCTTTCTTTAAAAGGCAAGGCCCAGGAAGAGAAAGCCAAAACAGCAGAAGAAATGTATGAAGCAACAAAGCGCGAGGTTATCAAAAACTTAAAAATAGTTTTTCTGGACTTATACTGGATTGACAGGGCCATTGAGATTACAGAGAGAGAAAAAAATATCTTGATTGATTCTTCAAGCACCTTGCGTAGAAAATATGAAGCAAATCTTATGCCCCAAAGGGATGTTTTAAAAGTAGAGGTTGAAATATCAAACCTGATAGACAAGCTGCTTTTATTGAGGCAGCAGCGTAATACGACAGCTGCTAAAATAAACAGTATAGTCAGCCGCCCGCACAATTATTCTTTGGGTAAAGTTAAGGATATAGATATAAAAGCGATGGATTTTAATACCGAGGAATTGTTTAAGATAGGTACTGCAAGCAGGCAGGAAATAAAGGCATTAAAACACAAGGTTGATAAATCAAAATTTGATAAAACATTGGCAAAATTTGATTTTCTACCGGATTTTACATTTGGTTTTAATTATATTGACGTGGAAGCGGGCCATACAACACAGCCAAACGACGGAGAGGATGCGTGGTTGGCTACAATTTCAATAAACCTTCCCATATGGGAGAATAAATTAAATGCTCAAGTAAGAGAAAAGGAGGCTATGCTTAGAGCGGCAGATGCGGATTTGGAAAGCAAGAACGATGAAGTAGATTATGAAGTCAGCGATTTATATTTTAAATTAATTACTTATAAAGATATAATAAATTTATACGAGACGACGCTTATACCGCAGGCAAACCAGGCTTATGAATCAGTGAAAACCGCTTATGAATCCGGCAAAACCGATTTTTTAAATTGGCTGGATAGCGAAAGAACACTTTTAAAGATAAGGCTTGCCTATTATAAGGCTAAGGCGGATTATGCTAAGAATTTTGCCTTGCTTGAGAGGGCTATAGGCGAAGATTTATAACTTGGGTTTAATTCGCGCTTATCCGCCCGCGGCGGATGTGCTCATTTGAGGTGTCTAAGATGAAAAATAAAAAAATTATTATAATAACCGGGATTCTAATAATTATTACCGCATTTATTATTTTTGTTATCCCGAAGATAAGCGGAAAGGGCAACAACGAACAACAAAGAACCAAGGATGACGAACAAATTTTGTATTATACCTGCGGGATGCATCCGGAGGTAAAATCTGATAAGCCGGGGATGTGCCCGATATGTAATATGGCGCTTATTCCCGTCTATAAAGAAGAAACTAAGCGGCAAATGAAGGATTCCGGTAAAAAAGACAGCAAGAAGAAAATTCTTTTCTATCGTAATCCAATGGATCCATCCATAACTTCAGAGGTGCCCATGAAGGATTCTATGGGCATGGATTATCTGCCGGTATATGAGCAGTCCCAACAAGAGGAAGAAGCATATTACGGCTGTGGTATGCTTGATGGGACTTGTCCTTCTTGCGGCATGGAGGCCGGCGAAGAGTGTGTATGTGCCGAGCATATATTTACAATACAAGGCGTAAAAGAGAATTGCCCGATATGCGGCGGGCCCCTAAGGAAACTCAGCAAAGAGGAAGTAGATAAAATAAAAGGTGTGGTTTCGCGCGTAAAAATAGATAAAGAGCAGTTGGAATTAGCGGGGGTTCGGGTTCAGCCCGTTATTAAAAGGAAGTTATTTAAAGAAATACGCGCGGTAGGCAAAGTTGCTTATGATCCGGATTTGGTTATCGCGCAGGAGGAATACCTTTCCGCCTTTAAATCACATAAAAAAATGGAAGGCAGTTTGATAGAAGAAACAAAAGAGCGTATGCAGGGTTTATTAGAGTCTTCGGAAAGAAAATTAAAACTTTTAGGCATGAATGAGGCGCAGATTAGAAAATTAGAGCAGGAAGGCAATATTCAGAGTAGTTTAATATTACCCGAAGAAAAGATGTGGATTTACGCAGATGTCTATGAGTATGAGCTAAGTTGGGTAAGGACAGGCGCTGAAGTTTTAGTTACGGCAGGAGGTTATCCTGAAGGAGAATTTAAAGGAACGGTTGTTTCAGTCAATCCTGTAGTAGACCCTAAGAAGCGCACTATACGTTTTCGCGCTCAGGTTGATAATATAGGCTTAAAATTAAAACCCGAGATGTATGTTGATGTATTAATACGCAGTGCCTACCAAGGTACAAATGGCGAAGAAGAAGCCTTGGTTATTCCTAAGGAAGCGCTTTTAGATACCGGTAAGCGTAAGGTTGTCTGGATCGATGAAGGCGGAGGAAATTACGAAGGCAGGGTTATTAATGTGGGCCTTGAGGCAACGTCTTTAGTTGACGGCCAGCCGCGTACATTTTATCCGGTGCTAAAAGGTTTAGCTTATGGCGAGCAGGTTGTGACAAAAGCAAATTTCTTAATTGATTCACAAAGCCAGATATCGGGGATAGCTGCATCTAGTTACGGCGGAGCATTAGGGGTTCAAGGACAAGAAGATAAGCCGTCTATGCCTGCTGGGCATCAGCATTAAGAATATGAAAGAAGCCTAATTAACTCGATTAAGGATTAAAGCTGTGGGAGGATAAATAAATGCCCCTTGCCTAAACATCGGGTAAATCTCTTCGATATTTACCCGATAGGCTTCGGGATAATTCGCACTTATAACTTATGTCGCACTTCGTGCTCAATAAGTTATGTGCTCATTAGATGATTAAATCAATAATCGAAACCTGCCTTAAAAACCGCTTTTTAGTTATTGCCGTCTTTGCCTTAATTATTTTCTGGGGTTGGCATTCTATGAGAAATACGCCTATTGATGCCATCCCGGATATCGGCGAACTCCAGATTTTAGTTTATGCTGATTGGCCGGGAAGAAGCCCTAAAGATGTTGAGGACCAGGTTATTTATCCTTTAACCACGGGCCTTATGGGCGTGCCTAAAGTAAAGGTAGTGCGTTCCACAAGCGCTTTCGGTTTTGGCCTGGTGAATATGATTTTCCAGGAAGGGACAGATTTTTACTGGGCAAGAACACGTGTTTTAGAAAGATTGGATTTTGCAAAGAAAGGCCTGCCGAATAATGCTATTGTTATATTGGGCCCTGACGCAACAGCGCTTGGCCAAATATTCTGGTATACGGTTGAGAATGGATATTATTGCCCTAATCATCCGCAGGAACGTTTTGCTAAGACCGGTAAATGCCCGCAAGACGGAGAAGATTTAATAGCTTCTGCTTATGATTTATCCGAGCTTCGTTCAATTCAGGACTGGTATGTAAGGTATCAATTAAACGCGGTAGAGGGCGTTTCTGAAGTGGCATCTGTAGGAGGCTATGTAAAACAGTATCAGATAGACGTAGACCCGAATAAGCTTCTTGTTTATGACATTAAGTTGCATCAGCTTATAGCTGCCGTTGAAAAATCCAATATCGATGTTGGGGCTAAGGTTTTTGAGGAAGGCGGGGCTGAGTTTGTTGTACGCGGCGTAGGTTTTATAAAAACAGTTTCTGATATAGAGAATATAGTGGTGAATGTTCAAGGTGATGTGCCGGTATATGTCAAGAACCTCAGCACAGTTAGCCTGGGGCCTGAATTTAGAAGAAATGCTTTAGATAGGGAGGGTGTTGAAGCGACAGGCGGTGTTGTACTTATGCGTTACGGAGAGAACCCCTTAAAAGTTATCGAGCGGATAAAAAAACGCATAGAGGAATTATCGGTTGGCTTGCCGCATGGTGTGCGCATTGTTTCTTTTTATGACAGGACGGGGTTAATCATGCGCGCCATAGGCACATTAAAAAATGCCCTTATCCAGGAAATCATTATTACTATATTTGTTATAGTTATTTTTCTTCTGCATTTTGCGGGAAGCCTTATTATATCATGTGTTTTGCCCATAGGGGTGTTAATCGCTTTTATCTTAATGTATCAATTTGGGATAGATGCGAATATCATGTCTTTAGGCGGTATTGCCATAGCCGTAGGCGTTATGGTTGACTCAGGATGTGTCTTAGTTGAAAATATATACAGGAAACTCGTTGAGGCAAGAAAGGAAAAAAATACAGATAAGCTTTCTAATTCGGATAGGTTAGATGTTTGTATTGAGGGAGCCGCTGAGGTAGGAAGGCCTGTCCTTTTTGCCGTACTTACCACAATTATAGGTTTTTTGCCTGTCTTTGTATTAACCGGACAAGCAGGCAGGCTTTTTCGCCCCCTGGCTTTTACCAAGACATTTGCTATGTTCGGGGCGGCAGTTATTGCTTTAACGCTTTTACCTGTTTTATGTTATTATCTTTTACGAGGCAGATTAACACCGGTTGAAGAAAATAAAACAGCACGCCTTCTGCATTCTAAATATAAACCTATGCTTTTGTGGTCACTGCAAAACAAAAAAGTTATATTTTTAATCTCAGCGGCGATAGTAATAGTGGGTTTATTCTTAGGCGCAATTATGAAACAAGAATTTATGCCGCCCTTAAATGAGGGCGATCTTTTATTTATGCCTGTTTTGCTTCCGGGGGCATCCCTTACGCAAGTAATGGATGTGATGAAAAAGCAGGATATTATTATAAAGAATGAAATTCCTGAAGTAGAATGGGTTGTGGGGAAGTTAGGAAGGGCGGAGACCGCTACAGACCCAGCACCTGTAATAATGATTGAAACCATTATTCATCTAAAGGATAAGAAATTCTGGAGGCGCAGCATGAGCCGCGATAAGCTTATCCGGGAGATACAGGATAAAACCATGATGCCCGGGGTAAGCCCCATTATGACTCAGCCAATAAGAAATAGAATTGATATGTTGGCTACGGGTATTCAGACACCCGTTGGCGTTAAGGTATTTGGCGATGATTTGGAAAAAATAGTCGATATAGGCGTAAGCGTCGAGAGGATTGTGCGCGATGTGGAAGGAGCGGTGAGCCCGTTTGCTGAGCGCACATCCGAGCGGCCCTATTTTGAGATAGAGATTGATAGGGAGCAGGCTGCCAGATACGGCGTAAAAATAGGCGAGATCCAGCATATTATCATGACTGCTATCGGCGGTATGAATTTGACGACTACCGTAGAAGGCAGGGAAAGATATCCTGTCAGGATACGTTATTTGCGTGAATTACGCGATAGTCCTCAGGCGCTTGAGCGTATATTTGTTCCTACGCCTGGCGGAGAACATATACCGCTTGCGCAACTGGCAAGCTTAAAAAAAGTTCCCGGCCCCGCGGTGATTAATTCAGAGAATACAATTACCTACGCCCGGGTATTCGTTAATGTTAATCAGGAAAAGGTCGGATTAATAGATTTTGTCAATAACGCCAAGGCGGCGGTTAATGCTAAGATAAAAAGCGGAGAATTAAAACTTCCTTCCGGGTATTTTATCAGCTGGTCCGGGCAGTTTGAGTCGGAGATGGAATCGCGCAGGCGCCTCATCCCGTCATTAATCATTGCGTTGAGCATAATTTTGATATTACTTTATATGGCGTTTAAAGATTTTAGTTCCCTTTTTATAATATCCACAGGAATTCCTGTTTCTTTAATGGGTGGGATTATACTTCTATTTATTTTAGGATTCAGATTTTCCACTGCTGTCTGGGTAGGATTTATTGCTATTTTCGGCGTAGCCACAGATGATGCCATATTAGTAATATCAAAAATAAATGATTTATTCAAAAAGCAAGATCCGAAAACAATAGAACAAATTCGTTCAACAATCATTGAGGCATGTCTTTTGAAGGTAAGGCCGGCGATGATGACGACCATGACAACGATTATCGCGCTTATGCCGGTTATGTTATCAAGCGGAACCGGTTCTGAGATAATGAAGCCTATGGCTTCCCCCACCGTGGGCGGACTTATAACCGCGACACTTTCTAATTTGATACTGGTTCCCGTACTGTATTGCTGGATAAAGGAGCGCCAGCTTAAAAAGGCTTTGGTTTAATTATTAATGACACAAACTAAGGAAGGAGGGGTATAAAATGAAAGTTACAATCCGTTATATGCTTCGTCCTGTAGCTCATTGTAAAGAGGGCTGCAGTATTATGTCCTGGGCAAGACGTTAAACTGCCTATTCTAATCGAAAGGAAGATTTTTCATGACTAAAAATGTTGTTTGTATATGTCTTCTGCTTACGGCGGCAATATTGATGACTTGGCGTTTTGCTCTATCCCAGTCGGAGCAGATTTCCATCACGACTTATTATCCTTCTCCGTACGGTATATATGAAGAACTTATAATTTCAGGCAGGCAGGCTATAGGGGATGTCAATGGCGACGGCAGTGTGGATGTGGGTGATTTGGCGGTGGATAACGGGGGCAATCATCTTGATGACAGCTTGACCGTAGCGGGTAGCATTGGCATCGGCATAAACGAACCGGCTGGTTCATTACATATTGCCAGTTCTGCTCCCGGGGCAGTAACTTATGATACTAATTTTCCCGGCCCTAATGCGGCCAGGCCTGCCTGGAGAGCGGGAGCGGCAGGAGCGAATTATGAAATTCAAAGTACTGCTGATTACGTAAACTTTAATCAAGTCTTCGTTATCGATCCTACGGGTAGCGTAGGTATTGGGACGACGACGCCAATTACAACATTAGATGTGAATGGAGGGATTCGTTTTTCTCCTTCCGTTTCTATTTGGACTAGCCCGATATATGGGGTAGGTAATTATAATTTAGGGGCAAAGAGTTTTTGCGCACTTGCATCTTATTATGATACTGACGATTCTAATCCGGGGAGCAGTAGGTGCGTAGTTAGTTTTAATACAGGGGATGGAAACTGGTACCTCGCGGTTTCGCTGGGAGGAGATATGTCAGTAGAGTGCAGCGCAGTTTGTATACAGTAATACAAGAGTAATAATAAAAGCCAGGCTTTAGCTTTGGAAATTAATTTCGTTGTGGAAAATTATTTCAATAAACTTGGAAAATTAAGAAGGACAATCATTAAAATGCGCTCGGTTTTGGCCGCCTATTCCGGCGGCGTAGATAGTTCTTTTTTGCTTAAAGTAACGCATGATATGCTGGGTAATAATCTTTTAGCAGTAATCGCTAAATCCCCCACTTATACAAAATCGGAGTTGAAAGAGGCTGCCGGTTTTTGCAGAAAATATAAGATAAAATATCTGGTAATCGAGACGGACGAATTAAACAATCCGCGTTTTGCTAAAAATCCCAAAAACCGCTGTTTTTACTGTAAGGACGAGCTATTTTCAAAACTAAAACAGATAGCGAGAAAAAAGGGGCTAAACTGCGTAATCGACGGTTCAAATGCCGATGATGCAACAGATTATCGGCCGGGCGCGAAAGCAAAAGAAAAACACGGCATACGTTCACCGCTGCAGGAAGCGGGATTAACAAAAGAAGGCATAAGGAAGCTTTCTAAAGAAATGGGCCTTTCTGTCTGGAATAAGCCGTCTTTGGCCTGTCTTGCTTCGCGTTTTCCCTACAATAGCCGGATCACAAAAAAAGATCTAAAGCGCATTAACAGCGCGGAAGAATTTTTACGCGGACTGGGTTTTAAACAAGTAAGGGTAAGGCATTATAATGGGCTGGCCCGTATTGAACTGCCTAAAGATGATATTGATACAGTTTTGTTAACTGTAAGCCAAAAAATCGTTAACAAATTCAAAAAATTAGGGTATAATTATATAACCTTGGACCTGGAAGGATATAGGTCCGGGAGCATGAACGAAACGTTTAATAAATGAGCACCAGAATACCAGCCACCAGAGCACCAGTAGAATTTTTTAACTGGTGCGCTTATGCTCTGGTGTGCCGGTGCCCTATAATTTAATCATGGAAAAAATATATTTAGATTATGCGGCGACTACGCCGACTGACCCGCAGGTTGTTGAAGCAATGAAGCCGTATTTTACGGATATCTTCGGCAATGCCTCAAGCATACATGCCTTTGGTCAGCAAGCGCGTAAAGGAATGGAGGACGCGCGGCAGATTCTGGCTGATTTTTTGGGCGCCAGAACAGATGAAATCGTATTTACTTCAGGCGGCACAGAGTCAAATAACACCGCTATATTCGGGATAGCACATGCTTTAAAAACCAAAGGTAATCACATTATAACTTCACAAGTAGAGCATCACGCCGTGATCGAGCCGGCCAAATTTTTAGAAAAGCAGGGTTATAAGGTTACCTATTTACCTGTCGACAAGGCAGGGCTGGTAAATCCTGAAGATGTAAAAAGCGCAGTAACCAAAGAAACCATTCTTATCAGCATAATGCATGCAAATAATGAGATAGGCACCGTTGAATCTGTGCCGGAGATTTCAAAAATTGCCAAGGAATATAAAATATGTATGCATACCGACGCTGTCCAGAGTGTTGGGCATATACCGGTTGATGTCAACGAGCTGGGTGTGGATTTATTGTCTCTTTCGGCACATAAGTTTTACGGCCCAAAGGGCGTAGGCGCTTTATATATACGCAAAGGCACAAAGATATCCCCGTATCTTCACGGCGGAGACCAGGAACGCGGCAGGCGTGCTTCTACTTCTAATGTTGCCGGTATCGTCGGCTTAGGCAAAGCGGTGGAGCTTTGCCGTCAAAAAATGGATGAGGAGGGAAGATTCCAAGCTTCTCTTCGCGACAGGCTGATAAAAGAAATACCCGAAAAAATAAGCGATTCATATTTAAACGGCCACGCTGCTAAAAGGCTGCCCAATAATATAAATTTTACCTTTGCCTATATCGAAGGCGAATCTATTCTTTTGAATTTAGATATGCTGGGCATAGCCGCTTCCACAGGCTCGGCTTGTACCTCCAGCAGCCTTGAACCTTCGCATGTTTTACTGGCCATAGGCCTGCCTCATGAGTTAGCGCACGGTTCTTTACGCATAACCCTTGGCCGCTGGACAAAAAAAGAACATATTGATTATCTTCTGGAACACCTGCCAGGCATTGTAGATAAATTGCGCCGCATGTCTCCTCTCTACGAAGGAAAATAATAAAATGGCAAGGCAGATTTTAGATTTTCTTAGAGCCAAGGATGGTTTTGTCTCCGGTGAAGATATAAGCCGGGAATTATCTATTTCCCGCGCCGCGGTCTGGAAACATATAGCGAACCTGCGTTCTATCGGCTATTCAATAGAAGCGGTGCCGCATTTAGGTTACAAGCTTTTATCCATACCCGACAAGCTTCTTCCGGAAGAGGTTTCCCATAATCTTAAAACAAAAATAGTGGGCAAAAATATATTTTATTACGAAACAGTAACTTCTACTATGGACATGGCTTTTGATTTAGGATTTAACGCAGCCCCTGAGGGCACGGTTATTTTTGCCGAACATCAAACTAATGGGCGGGGGCGTCTTGGCAGAAGCTGGCTTTCTCCTAAAGGAAAAGGCCTTTATATGTCTTTGCTGCTAAGGCCGAAATTTCTCCCCCAGGAAGCACCTAAGCTGACTTTAATGGCCGCGGTAAGCATAGTAGAGGCAATAAAAGCACAAACAGGGATATCGGCATTTATAAAATGGCCCAATGATATACTGATAGAAAATAAAAAAGTAGCCGGAATACTTACTGAGATAGACTCTGAACCCGATAGGATAAAATTTGTTAATATCGGCATAGGCGTAAACATAAATTCTATCAGATCTCTTTTGCCTGATGCGGCTACCTCTTTGAGTGCCGAAAGCAAGAAAAGTGTATGCCGTCTGGAATTAACGAAAGATATTCTGCGTTTTATTGAAAAGAATTATTTGATTTTAATAAATGATGGTTTTGATAGCATAAGAGAAAAATGGAAAGCCTCGTCTTCCATATTGGGGCGGCGCATAAAGCTGAATTATCAAAACAGGGAGGTATCGGGTGAGGCGCAGGATATAGATATGGACGGCGCATTGCTTCTAAGGCGGGATTCTGGTTTTATAGAAAGAGTTTTGTCGGGAGACGTAATAAAAGTAAATTAAAATGAAAAATTATGGTTTAAATAAAAAAAAGCGGGTAATGGTAGCGATGTCTGGAGGGGTGGATTCGGCGGTAGGGGCGGCATTGCTTAAAAGACGGGGCTATGAAGTCATAGGCATGACTATGTGCTTTGGGTCTTCCTTCGGCGGGAATTTATCCGAAAAAGAAAAGAAAAGGCCTTCATGCTGTGATATCTCAGGAGTGGAAGATGCCAGGAGAGTGGCGCAGGCATTGGGTATAAGGCATTACGTATCTAATTTTGCAAACAATCTTTATAATAAAGTAATTAAAAATTTTTGCGCCGAATATTTGGCTGGCAGGACGCCTAATCCATGCGTAAGGTGCAATCAGTTCTTAAAATTCGAACATCTTATTAAAAAAGCGCTCGCCTTATCCTGCGATTACTTGGCTACAGGCCACTACGCAAAGGTTCAATATAGCGGGCAAAGGAGAATGTATTTGCTTAAAAAGGGCAGGGATAATAAAAAAGATCAGTCTTATTTTCTCTATGCAGTAAAAAGAGAGGTTCTGTCGAGGCTGTTATTTCCTTTGGGCGTGTACACAAAAGATGAGGTGCGTCAAAAAGCACGCGATTTTAACCTGCCCGTTTCGGATAAAGCGGAGAGCCAGGAGATATGTTTTGTGCCTGATAATGACTATAGGGGTTTCATTGCCGGAATTTCCGGCAGGGATATAAGGCCGGGTGATTTTTTTCACGTTGATGGGAGGCATTTGGGACGGCATAAAGGAGTGGCTTTTTATACTATCGGCCAGCGGAAAGCGCTTTGCAGCGGGCAAAAGAGGCCATTATACGTGATAAAGATAGATGCCGCCAAAAATACGGTTATTTTAGGAGAAGAGAATTACCTTTATTCTCAAGGACTTATAGCAAAAGATGTTAATTTTTTAAGCCTTCAGGCGCCCAAAAAAATAATTGCCATAAACGCCAAAATCAGATATAATCATCAGGAAGTAAAATCCCGCCTTATACCTATCAATAGTGATAGCGTAAGAATAGAATTTACTTCTCCTCAGCGTGCGGTGGCCCCGGGACAGTCCGTTGTTTTCTATGGGGGCAGTGTCGTTCTGGGCGGAGGGATTATTTCAGAGGTGATAGCTAATAAATGAAAAAGATCATAAAAGAGATAAATAAATTAAGAAAAGATAGAAATGCCATAATACTGGCGCATAACTATCAGCTTCCCGAGGTGCAGGATGTTGCGGATTATAGAGGCGATTCTTTGGAGCTCAGCCGTATTGCCGCCTCTACCTCTGCTTCAGTAGTTGTTTTTTGCGGTGTGCATTTTATGGCCGAGACCGCTTCTATACTCTGTCCCGACAAAAAGGTGCTTATACCCGATGCCCGCGCGGGCTGCCCCATGGCAAACATGATTACTCCGGAGGATTTGATAGAATTAAAGGCAAGGCATCCTAAAGCTGTGACAGTCGGTTACGTAAACACCTCAGCGGCAGTAAAAGCCGAGCTTGATATATGCTGCACATCAACAAACGCGGTAGATTTGATATTGAAGCTGAAGCATAAAGATGAGATTATTTTCATTCCCGATAAGTACCTGGCGGATTATGTTTCAAAAAAAACCGGAAGGCGTCTCATTTCCTGGGATGGATATTGCCCTACGCATGTGAAAATATTGCCGGAAGACATTATAAGGCAGATCCGCGCTCATCCCCAGGCAAAGGTATTGGTGCATCCCGAGTGCACCCCAGAAGTTATTTTATTGGCGGATGAAGTGCTTTCTACGGGGAAAATGTATAAATATGTCAAGGACTCGAGCGCGAAAGAATTCATTATAGGGACAGAAGTTGGCATAATATACCGGCTTAAATGCGATAATCCCAGTAAATCTTTTTATCCCGCTTCGGAATTAGCGGTCTGCCCCAATATGAAAAAAATAAATTTGGAAAAAGTACTTTGGTCTTTGGAAGACTTAAAAGAAGAGGTCAAGGTGCCTGAAGATATAAGAAAAAAAGCGATTCGCCCCATAGAAAAGATGCTCTCGATGTAGTTTTAAAGTTTTTTGGCGCTTGTAACTTGATGCTTAAGAGGGTATAATACGCGTAAATATGACTAAAATAATTAAATTGCTGTTGATAGTATTTTACCTGGGATTGTATTTGTTTATTCCCGCCGTTGGTTTTTGCCAGGAAGAGAACTTCGAGGCAGATTCTGATCAGCAGATTCTCCAATTTGAGTTATCTGGATTCGGCGATAAGGGTAAGCGGGCCTGGGACGTAGAGGGTAAATCCGCCGATATTTTTTCTGAAACCGTCAAGCTTAATGATATCGTGGCAAATGTGTACGGCGAAGAAGATAATGTTAACCTTACTGCAGACAGCGGTGTCTATAATAAAGCTCAAGGGAGTGTGCATTTACAGGATAATGTTGTGGTCACCACGGAAAGCGGGGCTAAATTAGTTACCGACTCCTTAGATTGGCAGCAGCAGACCCAGCAGGTAAGTACGAAAGACAATGTCGATATAGTTAAGCAAAATATTAAAGTGGTGGGCAAAGGGATAGAAGCGGAGCCGAATTTAAAAAAAGTGAAATTAAACGAAGAAGTGAAAGTAGATATAGAAAATAGCGATTTTTCTTTCTCTTCCGAAGAAGAAGATAAGGCGCAGGGCGAAGATAAAGAGCCTATTACCATCACATGCGACGGGCCGTTAAATGTCGATTATGAAAACCAGATAGCCGTTTTTAATAATAACGTTAAAGTTACACATTCCCAGGGATCAATGCAGGCTGATAAAATGATAATCCATTTTGACATGAAAGGCAAAAGCATTGAACGCGTAGAATCGCACGGGAATGTTAAGATTTTAAACGGAGAAAACATCACTTATAGCCAAGAGGCAATATATACGGCAAAGGATAAAAAGGTTGTTTTGACGGGGAGGCCGCGGCTGGTTATTTATTCTTCGGGAGGGCTTGATGCATCTTTTGGAAACTAGAAGCCTGGTAAAATCATATGACGGCCACCACGTGGTAAAGGGCGTGGATATCGCTGTAAAACGCGGTGAAATAGTGGGGTTGTTGGGTCCCAACGGAGCAGGCAAGACCACAACCTTTTATATGATAGTTGGCCTTATCCCTCCTGACAAAGGCAAGATTATTTTTGATCAGGAAGACATAACGCGCTTTCCCATACATAAACGTTCGCGTTTCGGTATCGGATATCTTTCTCAGGATACATCGATATTTAGAAAACTTACGGTGCGGGATAATATAATGAGCATTCTTGAGACTTTGCATTTATCCCCGCGCGAAAGGAGCGTCCGCCTAAAGAACTTATTAGATGAATTAAACATAGCGCATTTATCCAAGAAAAAAGCCTATATGCTTTCGGGTGGAGAGCGCAGGCGGCTTGAAATAACCAGGGCCTTGGTTACTAATCCTTCTTTTATACTTTTAGATGAGCCATTTTCGGGCATAGACCCGATAGTTGTTAATGAAGCCCAGCAGATTATAAAAGAATTAAAAAGGAAAGGCATAGGTATATTACTTACGGATCACAATGTGCGGGAAACGCTCTCTATAACCGATAGGGCTTACTTGATTGCCGATGGGCGTATCCTTATAAGCGGTGTCGCCGAAGAATTGATTAATAATCCCGAGGCAAAGAAGATATACTTGGGGGAGAAGTTTAGAATGTAAATAGGGACACATCCTATTTTTTAAAACTTAATCTAGGGTGGATAGAAAAATAGGATGTGTCCCTAATAAAAGAAAGGCAAATAAGTGAATATTCAGGTAAAAAAAATAGGTAAATCAAAAGTTGAATTAAATATCGAAACAGGCAAAGATGCCGTAAAGCAGAAATATGATGAAGTTTATGCGCATATTGCTAAAGAGGCCAAGATTCCCGGCTTCCGGCCCGGTAAGGCGCCGCGTAATATAATTGAGAAAAAATATAATGAAGCAGCTAAGTCCAGCGTTATACAGGAGCTGGTGGAGGATTTATACAAGCAGGCAATAGACAAAGAAAAAATTTCAGTAATCAATCATCCGGTAATCAGCGATATCAATTTAAAGAATGACGGATTCTCCTTTAAGGCGGTGGTTGAGGTAAGGCCGGAAGTGAATATAAAGAAATATAAAGGCATAAAAATTAAAAGAGCGCAGATTGAGCTCAGCGATGAAAAGGTCAATGAGGCCCTGGAAAATATAAAGAAAGAAAAAAAGGCGGATATTCTTGACGATAATTTTGCCAAGAGTATTGGTTATCCATCGCTTTCTAACCTTAAGGAACTGGTAAGAAATCAATTGTTTGTCAGCTATTCGGAGAATGCCAGGCGTCAGCATGAATCGCAAGTAATAGAATTTCTTATCTCCAACGCTGAGCTGGACCTGCCGCAGTCGGTACTTGAGAACGAATATAAAGAACGGCTCAATATGCTGGATTATCAGTTAAGGCGCCAGGGTTTAACCAAAGAAGATATAGATAAGCGCAAAAAAGACGCCGAGAAGGCGTTGCGCGAAGCGGTTATGAAAGACCTTAAAATTTATTTTATCCTGGATAAAATCGCGCAATTGGAAAATATTACTATTGATGAAAAAAGCGGCACCGCAAAGACATTGGAATTTTTATTTAAAGAAGCCAACTGGACGGATAAGTGAGGACGGGAGCCTAGGCGAACATAAGTTATATGTCTGAACTTACTCCGGAGCTCAATAGGGAAATTCTCTCCGATAATTTCCCCATTGCTTAAGCGAGGAGCAGAAGATAAAATGGAGGTAAATATGCAAACAAATTCACAGTTTCGTAATCCGGAAGCAGGGCAGGTATTGGTCCCCATGGTGGTTGAGCAGACCAGCCGCGGTTTTGAAAGGGCATATGATATATATTCCCGCCTACTTAAAGACCGCATTATATTTATAGGCACGCCTATTGATGACAATGTCGCAAATTTGATAATAGCCCAGATGTTATTTTTACAGATGGAAGATGTTAATCGCGAGATTAATCTTTATGTTAATTCTCCGGGAGGTTCGGTTACCGCCGGGCTTGCGATATACGATACTATGCAATTTGTGAAAGCGCCGGTTTCTACTTATTGTGTAGGCCAGGCCGCAAGCATGGGAGCGCTTTTACTTGCCGCCGGGACAAAGGGAAAACGTTATGCCCTTACGAATTCACGTATAATGATACATCAGCCTTGGGGCGGGGTGCAGGGAGCAGCCGCTGATATATCTATTCAGGCTAATGAAATACTCCGCTTGAGGGAAAAAATAGAAGAAATTCTGGCTAAACATACTGGGCAGACGCAAGAAAAAATTAAAAAAGATTCCGATCGCGATTATTTCATGTCCAGCGAAGAGGCGAAAAAGTACGGCTTGATTGACGAAGTAATTGTCACAAAAAAATAGGGTTAATATTATCTGTAGAGAACGGCCGCGACCGTTCTCTATATAGGATTTATTGTGGAGGTTTTATGCGCAAGAATTATCTTTTGACTCCCGGGCCTACGCCTTTACCGCCTAAGGTTTGTGAAGCATTGGCCCGTCCCATTATTCATCACCGCACGCCGCAATTCCAGGCTGTATTAAAAGAGGTTTATGCCGGCTTAAAACACGTATTCCAGACAGACAACGATGTTTTTATCCTTGCCTCTTCAGGAACCGGGGCCATGGAAGCGGCTGTAGCAAATTTATTTTCTCCGGGTGATACTGTTTTGATCGTTGAGGGAGGAAAGTTCGGCGAACGCTGGACAGAAATATGCAGGGCATATAATATTAATACTGAAATTATAAATGTTGAATGGGGAAAAGCAGTAAGCCATCTGGAAATAGAAAAACGCTTAAAAGCAAATATCGCAATTAAAGGCGTATTTGCGACTTTATGCGAGACATCTACCGGCGTAGTAAACGATATAAAAGCCATAGGTTCGCTTGTGAAAAATACGTCCGCTTTGTTGATCGTTGATGCGATAAGCGGGCTGGGAGCCATTGATTTAAAGACGGATGACTGGTCTTGCGATGTGGTAGTTTCCGGATCGCAAAAGGGCCTTATGCTTCCTCCGGGGCTTGGTTTTATTTCCGTAAGCGCCAAGGCCTGGGTTTTTGCGGAGAATTCTAGGAATCCCAGATATTATTTTAGCCTGAAAGCGGCAAAAAAGGCATACGATAAAAATGATACGGCTTTTACTCCGGCAATAAATTTAATCATCGCTTTAGACGAAGTCCTAAAAATAATCAAACAAGACGGCCTTGAAAAAATATTTTTACGCCATAGGCGGCTGGCGGATGCGACCCGCCGCGCGATGAAGGCATTGGGCCTGGAATTATTCGCGCCCACTGCCTCCTCTGATGTGGTTACGGCGGTCAAGGTGCCGCAAGGCCTTGATGGAGAGAAACTTGTTAAATCTATGCGTGATCTATACGGCGTTACTATCGCCGGAGGCCAGAGTGAGTTAAAGGGCAAGATATTCAGAATTGCCCATATGGGATATATCGACGAGTTTGATATTATTACCGGTATTTCCTGCCTTGAAAAAGCGTTAACCAATTTAGGTTATAAATTTGAGCTGGGCAGAGGCGTAAAAGCGGCAGAAGAAGCATTTTTAAAATAGCGAATTACACAAAACAAGCAATGCTTGTTTTGTGTAATTTCCCCGGATTTTGATTGGAGAATGATTATGTTTAAAATACTTATTAGCGATCCGTTAGCTAGGGAAGGCCTGGATATTCTGGAAAAAGAAAAAGATTTATCCGTGGAAGTTAAGACCGGCCTTAAGGCGGAAGAGTTAGAAAATATTATTGCTTCTTATGATGCCTTAATCGTAAGAAGCAGCACTAAAGTTACTAAAGATATTTTATCGAATGCCTCCAGCCTTAAAGTGATAGGCAGGGCGGGGGTAGGTTTGGATAATGTAGACCTGGAGGCGGCAACCGCTAAGGGCGTAATTGTCATGAATACACCCGGAGGCAATACCATATCAACTTGTGAGCATACCTTAAGCCTGCTTCTGGCACTTTCGCGCAACGTCCCTCAGGCAAACGCTTCAATGAAAAAAGGCGAATGGAAGCGTTCTAATTTTATGGGCGTCGAGTTGTATGGCAAGACATTAGGCGTAATAGGATTAGGCAGGATAGGTAATGAAGTTGCCAAGCGCGCTCTTTCTTTCGGGATGAAAATAATCGCTTTTGATCCTTTTTTATCGCGTCAAAAAGCGGAGGAAATGGGGATAGAGTTATTAGAATTAAAAGAATTATTCAAGCGCGCCGACTATATCACCGTGCACACTCCTTTATCGGAAGATACAAAACATATAATATCGGACCAAGAGTTTAAGTTAATGAAGAAAGGGGTCCGTATAATCAATTGCGCAAGAGGCGGTATCATAGACGAGGATGCGTTATACCGCGCGCTTAAAGAAGAAAAAGTGATGGCGGCGGCTTTGGATGTATTTGAAGAGGAACCGCCTAAAAATATGGAATTATTGAAATTAGATAACTTGATCGCGACTCCTCATTTAGGCGCGTCTACCGAAGAAGCCCAGGTTAATGTAGCGATAGAAATAGCCGAATCCGTAAGGGATGCTCTTCTGGGAAGGGGTATTAGGAGCGCGGCAAATTATCCCTGCCTTGAACCGGAAGCGTGCAAGATATTCCAGCCCTATATAAATTTATCGGAAAAATTAGGTTTATTCGCAGGCCAAATTATTGAAGGAAGATTTGCGGATGTAAGGATTGAATATAATGGAGATATAACAAAGATGGATTGTTCTCCGCTTACTTTGGCGGTGATAAAAGGGCTCCTTTCTCCGAGCCTCCAGGAGACGGTGAATTTTGTTAACGCCTTAAATTTAGCCAGAGAAAGAGGGATAAAAGTAAATGAAAGCAAGTCTGAGCAATCAGAGGAGTTTACCAACCTGATTTCCGTAAGCGTAAGAACGGATAAGGGCGGCCACCGCGTAAGCGGCACATTATTTACCAACAAGCAGATGCGTATTGTAAAGCTGGATGATTTTTATGTTGAGGCGATACCCCGGGGCGTTATGCTTGTTGTCTATAATCTGGATAAGCCGGGAATAATCGGCGCGTTAGGCATGCTTTTGGGCAGGCACAAGATTAATATCGCGGGTATGAATTTCGGCAGGGAGACTGCCGGAGGCAAGGCCATAACCTTATTAAATATAGATAGCGCTCCTTCGCTTGATGTTATCGCGGAAATAAAAAAGATAGAAAATATTTCTTCTGTAAAAGTAATAAAGCTATGATCAGAGAGGTTTCTGTTTGGCTGTTAAAATACAGGGTTTTTTTGCCTTGCGTTTTTCGGGCTGGCTTGATTAGCGCCGCTATTTCTTTATCTATTTCTGCTTCTTCTCTTTTTGCGGCCAATGTTACGACCAGCTTAAAAGATAATGTCATAGACCTGGGTAGCATTAATGAAGGCGTAAAAACAACAGAAACCTTTTCTATTATAAATAATACGTCTTCGCCTATTAATGCGAGCGTTGAAGTTTTAGGCTGTGCCTGCCTTAAGGTTATCAGCCCCAAAGAAAAAGTTGAAATTCCGCCATACGCAAGCCAGGAAGCAACTTTTGAATTAGATACCACGGGATTAATCGGCGAAGAGAGTAAGTTTCTTTATATATATACTTCTGACGCTGTTGATTCTTTGCTTAGGGTAGAAGTAAAAACTCATGTTGCAGCCCAAAAGCAGACTTTCATTGACAGATTTTCGGATTTTAGCGCTTTAGCGATTTTAAGCGCCGGATTGATAGACGGCATAAATCCCTGCGCTTTTACGGTGATGGTATTCTTTGTTTCTTTCTTGGCGTTTACCGGATACCGCAGGAGGGACTTAATCGTTGTTGGGATTTTATTTATCTTATCGGTATATATAACTTATATGCTGATAGGCCTGGGCTTTTTTAAAACAATCCGAAGCCTGGAATCGTTTGTTCGCTTTTCTCATATATTTTACCGCTCAATCGCGGTATTTGCTTTTGTCGTAGGCACACTCAATATTTACGATTTTTGGGTTTATGTAAAAACAAAAAATCCGGAAAATGTGATTATAAAACTGCCTTTTTTGATAAAGCGCAAAATACAGAGTGTAATCCGGCAGGATTTTATTAAAGATAAGGATTCTAATAGGGCGTTGGTCCCTGTTGCCCTGGCAAGTTTAAGCTGCGGCTTTCTCGTATCTATTCTGGAGTTATTCTGTACCGGGCAGCTTTATCTTCCCGCTATCGCTTTTATAATGAAACTTCCCGACCTAAGAGCGCGGGCAATGTTCTATTTTTTGCTCTATAACTTTATGTTTATTCTACCATTGATATGTGTGTTTATTTTGGCCTTTTACGGTTTTACGTCTTCTTTTTTTGAAAGGATAGCGCGCAAGCATTTAGCTAAAGTAAAATTACTGACAGCCGTGATATTTCTCGGCTTAGGCGTTTTATTGTTAATTTTCAGGGGGTAAGATGAAAAATCTAAAATCTAAAATTAAAAATATTAAAATGCTGAAGATCTTTTTTATTCTAGCCTGTTTTGTTTATTCTTTTTCTTATGCCGACACGGAAAGACTTACGGTTCTTTATACAGGCGAGACCCACTCTATGCTTTATGCCTGCGGGTCATGCCCGCTTAATATTTCCGGGGGGCTGGCTAAGCGCGCGACAAAAATCAAGGAGCTGCGCAAAGCTAATCCTAATATACTGCTTGTAGACAGCGGCGGTGTTTTTGCCGGAGGGCTGCTGGATGAATATACGCAAAGTGTTGAGCTTGATAAACAAAGGACATTGGTAAATTTAGATGCCATGAAGCTGATGGGTTATGACGCCGTAGCCGTAGGCGATGAAGAGTTTAATTTCGGGGAAGATTTTTTAAAAGAGGCTGCCAAAACAAAAGGCATTAATTTTCTTTCTTCTAATATTGAAAATGGTTACCTGATGAATCACGCATTAATCAAGAAAGGAAATATCAAGGTAGGCATGGTTGCCTTGAGTAATTATGATGTAAAGCGCAAAATATCCGATATAAAATATACGGAACCGCAGGCAGCACTGGAAGAAACCATCGGCGCCCTGAAGCAGGATGGGGCGGATATTATAGTGGTATTGAGCCATCTGGGGGAAGATGAGGATTTAGGCCTAATCCGCAATGTTTATGGTATTGATGTATTGGTTACCGGTCATAAGCTGAGCAGCGATCCTGGCCATAATGATAAAATAGGCCAGACCATAATTTTACGGCCCGGATGGCAGGGTAGAAAATTAGGCAAAGCGGAATTGGAAATAAAAGACGGAAGGATTATAAGTTACAATATAGACGATATAACTATCGGTAATGAAATAAAAGACGATAAGGAAGCATTATCTGTTTTGCCTGAATGTTTTTCATCAGCGGATTGTAGAAAAAAAGGATTTAGCGGTACGTGTAATGATTCTGGCACGCTTTCTGCAAAGTGTGAATTTAAGGAGCCGGAAAAAATTTCCATACTGATAATCTCGCCGAAAAAATGCGCCAGCTGTAAGCTGGAGCAGGCGGAAAAATATTTTAAAGATACATTCTGGAATGTGGATATTTCCCGCGTTTATTACGAAACAAAAAAAGGCAGGGATTTGGTCAAGGATTTAGGGGTAGAGATGCTCCCGGCGTATTTGTTTGGCAGGGAGGTTGAGAAAAATGCTAATTTTAACAGCTTCCGGAAGTTCCTGGTTCCAAAAGGCGATAAATACCTTCTTGACCCAAGCGTTTTGGGCGTATCATTTTTTGTGGGCAGGGAAAAGAAAGAAAAAACCCTCGATTTATTCGTCAGCTTGTATGATAAAAATACCGCAGCGCTTCTGGATATGATGAAAGATTTTTTAAGCGATAAAGAGCATAAAAATATAAATTTTAAACTTCACTTCATAGCCCTGCAGCCTTCGGAAGAAAATATTATTACCCCCTATGGGTTACCGGAAGTAGAAGAGGATCTCAGGTCTGTGTGCGTTATGGCTAAATACCCGGATAAATACTGGGATTATCTTTCCTGCCGCGCTAAAAACATCCAGAGCAGCTGGTGGGATGATTGCCTGAATTCCTGCGGCATGAATATTAATTTAATAAAGTCTTGCAGCGCATCTATTGAAGGCAAGGGCCTGTTTATGGAAAATATAGCCTTAGGCATCGAGCTTCAGATTTCTTCTTTCGGGACGTTTCTGGTTGATAATCAGGAGGTGTTTAGTATTATAAAAGCTCCGGAAAAATCAGAGCTGGAAAAAATGCTTAAATAAAAGAATAACTTACCAGGAGATAACAGATGAGCTCAAAAAATAAAATATATATAATAGATGTAACTAATCGAGACGGCGTGCAGACCTCGCGTATATGCTTATCTAAGCTGGAAAAAACCATGATAAACATGTACCTGAATGAAATGGGGATCTTTCAGTCTGAATTTGGTTTTCCGGTTACGCGCCATGAAACAAATTATCTCAATGCCAACTTAGAATTGGCAAAAAATAAAGTTATTTTTCCTATGCGCCTTGGAGGCTGGTTAAGGGCGACCAGGGAAGATGTGCTGACGACATTTAAACTTGCGCCGGATATTAAGCACCTAAATCTTTCTATTTCCACCTCTGACCAGATGATTATACATAAATTTAAGGGCAAGCTTGATCATGCTTCGGTAATTCAGGAGATGTCTGAGGCGGTAGCTGAGGCGCGCAGGTTAGGCGCGGTTAGCATAGGTGTAAACGCCGAAGACGCATCCAGGACAAACCTTGATTACCTGATAGAATTTTCGCAGGCCGCAAAGAAAGCAGGAGCTGACAGAATCAGGTATTGTGATACATTGGGTTGTGATACGCCGTTTACAATTTACGAAAGAATCAAAAAACTGGTTAAAGCGATTAAGATGCCGATCGAGGTGCATTGCCATAATGACTTGGGGCTGGTTGTAGCTAATTCTATTTCCGGGGCCATCGCCGCTATTGAATGCGGAGAGGACGCCTATATTAATACCTGCGTAAACGGTATGGGGGAACGCGCCGGCAACGCGGATATAGTAAGTGTAATTCTTGCGATAAAATACGGTGAAGGTTTTAAAGGTAAAGACTTTTTAGATGAAAAGATAGATTTAAAGGTTGCATGGCGTATGTGTAAATACGCTTCATACGCTTTCGGAGTCCCCATTCCCATAAATCAGCCCGGCATAGGGGCAAATGCCTTCGCGCATGAATCAGGCATACACGCTGATGGAGCATTGAAGGACAGGCGTAATTACGAGCTGTATGATTTTGAGGAATTAGGAAGAGGGGAAGCCGAAATTGTCGATACTGGGAGGCAAATCACTGCCGGAGAATATAGCGGTATAAAGGGGTTTAGAAACGTCTTTGAGAAGCTGGAAATCGAATTTAAAAACGATAAAGAGGCGGCTGAGGTTTTAGACTTGGTTAGGTACGCTAATGTGCATAATCAGAAACCGTTAACTCAGGCTGAGCTTTTGTTTATTGCAAGGCATCCTGACATAGCGCGTAAAATTTTTACAATGACACCGTAAAATAGCGTAGAGTGTATAGAGTATAGCGTATAGCGAAAAAAATCTTTTAACCCTATACACAATACTCTATACTCTAAACTTTAAAATATGAATACTGCTTTAATCGGTTTACAGTGGGGTGATGAAGGTAAAGGCAAGATAGTAGATATTTTGTCCGAAAACTGCGATTATATAGTGCGTTACCAGGGTGGCAATAATGCCGGCCATACGGTAGTAGTGGGGGATAAAGAGTTTATTTTTCACTTAATACCTTCGGGTATCCTGCATAAAAATAAGGTTTGCGTTATAGGAAATGGCGTTGTCATAGAACCGGAATCATTGCTTGAGGAAATTGACTATTTGGCGAAGTCCGGTATAAGCGTTAATAAGAACCTGAAGATTTCTGCGCTTTGCCATGTGATAATGCCTTATCACCGCATACTGGATAAATTACGGGAGTCAAAACGCAGTAATAAAATTGGTACCACCGGCCGCGGCATAGGGCCCTGCTATGCCGATAAGATTTCCCGCTGCGGCATTAGGGTGGTTGATTTACTTAATCCGAGAATATTTAAAGAGAAACTTAAAGATAATATTGCCGAAAAGAATGAAATATTCCAAAAAGTTTATAACCATCCCGGATTTAGCTTTGATGAGATTTATTCCAAATACCTCGCCTATGCAAAGAAAATATCCGTTTTTGTTGCCGACACAGCTACTCTTCTTCAGCAGGCATTAAAGAAAAATAAATGCATACTTTTTGAAGGAGCGCAAGGGACATTCCTTGACATAGATTTCGGTACATACCCATATGTTACGTCTTCTAATGTAACGGTCGGCGGCGTATGTAACGGCGCGGGAATAACTCCGAAAGCTATTGATATGATCATAGGGGTAGTCAAGGCCTATACCACGCGCGTAGGGGAAGGACCTTTCCCTACCGAATTTGATAAAGGATTTTGTGATTTTATCCGCAAAAAAGGCAAAGAATTTGGAGCAACTACAGGCCGGCCAAGGAGATGCGGTTGGTTTGATGCCGTGCTTGCCAGGCACGCTATAAATTTAAGCGGAGTGGAGGAAGTAGCGGTGACGAAGCTGGATGTTTTGGACAACCTAAAGGAAATATTTGTTTGTACCGCTTATAAGTATAAGGGGAAAATATTTAAGTATTTTCCTTATGATTTTGAGGTTTTACGTAATGCCAAGCCGGTATATAGAAAATTTTCCGGATGGAACAAAACTACCAGTAAAATTAAGAAGTTCGGAGCTTTACCTAAGAATGCTTTAAATTACCTTAGTGCTCTAGAGGGCCTGATATCTTCCAGGATAAAAATTGTATCGGTAGGTTCAAAGAGAGAAGAAACAATATTTAGATAAATAAGGGTAAAGGCGATTTTCCTTGACTTTTTTTTGTATATTGGGATAATATAGGGAAGATGATTCCCGCCAATAGGTATAATTTCATTATATATTAAACATAACCGGAGGTAAGTATGACAAACGCAATAAATTATAGAATGAGGGTATTTTTTGTGTTTATGCTGGTTTTTGCTTTAAGCGGATGCACACTGATACTGCAAAAGGGTAAGAGATCGGATATCAAAAAAATAGAATCGTTGAGCAGGCAGTTAAGCGAGCTGGAAGACGCCAAAAGATTGTTGGAGAATAGACTAAAAAAGGAAATTTCAGATAAAGAAGTAACTTTGGAAATGGCTGAACGCGGCCTGGTTATTACTTTCCTTGCGGATATATTATTCAATTCAGGCAAGGCGGACATAAGGACTTCTGCCTACGCCACGCTGGATAAAATTGCCAAAGTATTATCAGAAAATGTTCCCGATAACAATGTGGGTATTGAAGGCCATACCGATAATGTGCCGATTAAACATTCAGGATGGAAGTCTAATTGGGAATTATCCGCCAACAGGGCGTTAAGTGTCTTACATTATCTGGTAGACGAAAAAGGCATAGAAGGGGAGAGAGTTTCAGCGATCGGCTATGGAGAGTTTAGGCCGGTTGCCTTAAATGATACTAAAGAAGGCCGTCAGCAAAACCGCAGGGTAGAAATTGTTATTTTACCTAAAGTAACCAAAGTTAGAGAAGGCTTAGATGAGGAGATGCCCGGCTTATCAAAGGAAAATCTTAAATAAAGTTGTGGGCTCATTAGACGTTAGGGTATCCCTTGCCTAAACATCGGGTAAATCTCTCCGATATTTATCCGATAGGGCTCATCCTTAAAAGGTGTTAGGATGGTCCGCCCCTGTGGGCAGGCTGCGGGTAGGTTCAAGCTTAATAAGTTCTAACCTACTCCGAAGCTTAAGGGGTAAATTCTCGAAGAGAATTTACTCCTTGCTTAAGCGAGGAGATTAATTCGCACTTATAACTTACGTCGGCTTCGCCTCCGTAAGTTATGTGCTCATTAAAATGATAAATGAAGCGATAAAGAACAGAATAATTTTAATTATAGGGATAGCTTGCGTCATGCTTTTTGTCTGGGATTTTGGCGTAACCAGCGAGTTAAGCAAAGTCAAAAAAGACATGAAGAATGAAATGCGGCTTCGCCTTGAATTTGAAGAGCAGAACATATCTTTCTTGAAAGAGAAGACGTCTTTTGAAGATAAAATTAAAAAGTTGACTGCTGACTTGGAGAATAATAAGGCAGCCCTGGAAGAGCTAAAAAAGAGCTTGGATGAAGAATTGCTTGCCAGCAAGACGCTTAAGTCAGAGCTGGATAAAATAACCAAGCTTAAGGCCGCCATGGAAGAGGATTTAAAAGAAGCGCTTGCAAATAACGCCAGAGAGCAGAAAAAAAGATGAGTAAAGAAGCCGCGCCGGTTTAATTTCGTTTGTTATGGGACAGATGCCGTGTTTGATTACGGCAAGGTTCTAATGGGGGATAATAAATCCCCCATTTTGTTAAGCAGATTAAAAATGATTCCCAGGCATATAGCGATTATAATGGATGGTAACGGCCGTTGGGCAAGGAAACGCCACCTGCCGCGGAGTTTAGGGCATAAAGCAGGATGTGATAGTGTAAAGAGGGCGATAAAAGCAGCGCAGGAGCTGGGTGTAAAGATCCTGACAATATTTGCTTTTTCAACGGAAAACTGGAGCAGACCTAGGCAGGAAATTGACGCGCTGATGAATTACTTGCAGTTGTTTCTGAAGCTAAACCTGAAAAGTTTAAACAAGCGCGGCATTCGTTTAAATGTCATAGGGCGTCCGGATAATCTTTCGCCTAGTGTGCGCCGAGTGCTTGATGACGGAGTGAAAAAAACGGCAAAGAATTCCAGTTTTATTTTGAATTTGGCTTTGAATTACGGCTCCCGCTGTGAAATAATAGACGCGGTCAGCTCCATAGCCAGAAATATTAAGAAAAATTCCGATTTTGAAATAGAAAAGATAGACGAGAAGTATTTTTCCGGGTATCTTTATACCAAGGACTTGCCGGATCCGGATTTACTTATACGCACTTCAGGAGAACAGCGCTTAAGTAATTTTCTGCTTTGGCAGATGGCATATACAGAGCTGTATTTTTGTAAAAAACTGTGGCCGGATTTTAAGAAAGAAGATTTAGAAAAAGCGATTAATGAGTATGAAAAAAGAGAAAGAAGATTCGGCGCGGTCTAACGGGATTATTTGAAAACAATGACTCTAAAACGTTTATTCAGCTCCTTATTTTTAATATCCTTATGCGTAATCGGCCTTATGATCAATTGGGTATTCGGCACATTGGTTATATTTTTAATCGCCTCTGGCTTATATGAATTTTTTAACCTGATAGAAAAAAAAGGCATTAAAATATATAAATATTTCGGCGTGGGAATAGGCATAATTATTCCCCTGTCGATTTATAATAAATTTGAACTTACAAAAAGCTGGGAGTTATTTTTTATCGTTTTGCTTTTTTTCATAATTTTTTTGCTCCAGTTCACGCGTAAGGATAACCGCGGGGCCGTGGAAGGGGTTTCTACTCTTTTGTTCGGCATATTATATATATCCTGGCTTTTTAGTTTTATAATTAAATTAAAATATTTGCCTGGCGGCTGGCAGCTGGTGGCAACGCTTTTACTGGTGACAAAAGCCGGCGATATTGGAGCATATTTAATAGGTACCAGATGGGGCAGGCATTATCTGATGCCGCGGATTAGCCCCAAAAAATCAATAGAGGGCGCTATAGGAGGATTTATTTTTTCCATCCTTGCCGCTTTAGCCAGTAATATATTTATTCCCGCTTTTTCCTGTCTGCAGCTTATTTTTATCGGCATGCTCTTAGGAATATTGGGGCAATTAGGTGATCTTTCAGAGTCGCTAATCAAGCGCGATTGTCAGGCTAAGGATTCCGGAGAGCTGTTTCCCGGAATTGGCGGCATACTGGATATAATTGACAGCCTTTTGTTTACAAGTCCCGCATTATATTTTTATATAAGCACTATCACCGGTAATTAGTTTTTTTTAAGGCTGTGCCAAGGACTTAATTATATAAGAAAATTTTGCTATTGTAAAACTTTGGTAAATGAAACATATAATAGTTTTAGGATCAACGGGTTCCATTGGTAAAAATGCTTTAGATATAGTGCGCCGCAACAGGGATAGATTTTCTGTTCTTGGTTTATCCGCTCATTCGAATATTGATTTATTGACTAAACAAATTAATGAATTCAAGCCTCGCTATGCCGTAGTTTCTGATTTGGATAAGGCGCAAGATTCAGGATTGAAAGCGAATGCCGCTTTAGGTAAAAGAAGCGGCAGGACAAAGATTCTCAAGGGCAGTGAAGGCATGGAAAATTTGCTTAGCAAAAAGAGCAATGTTGTTGTCGTTGGCATTGGCGGATCATGCGCGCTTTTGCCGATACTGAAAGCTTTAGATACGACTGATTCTCTTGCCTTGGCCAATAAAGAGGCCTTGGTTATGGCCGGCTCGATCATAATGCGCCAAGCAGAGAAAAAGGGAGTTAATATAATTCCTATAGACAGCGAACAGAGCGCTATATTTCAGTGTATCGCGGCAGGCGCCCGCGAGTTTGTAAAAAAAATTTACCTTACCGCTTCCGGAGGGCCGTTTAAAAATATCAGCCCATCTAAGCTGAAATTTGTTACTCCCCGGGAGGCGCTTAGCCATCCGCGTTGGAAGATGGGTAAAAAGATTTCGGTTGATTCAGCGACGCTGATGAATAAAGGGCTTGAATTAATTGAGGCGATGTGGTTATTTGATCTCAAGGCAGATGAAATAGAGATATTAATACACCGGCAGTCCATAATACATTCTATGGTTGAATTTATCGATGGCGCGGTACTTGCGCAGCTGGCCGTAGCGGATATGCGGATTCCCATACAGTACTCGTTGACTTATCCCGATCGTATTGATGCGGGGGTAAAAGGCCTAAATTTTTTAAAAGAAGAAAATCTGACTTTTGAAAAGCCGGATTATAAAAAATTTCCCTGTTTATCTTTGGCGAGGAAGGCCGCCAAAACCGCAGGAAGCGCCCCTTGCGTTTTAAATGCGGCCAATGAAGAGAGTGTCTTGGCTTTTTTAAGCGGAAAAATAAGTTTTATTGATATCGCAAAAATTATTGAAAAAGTATTAATCAAGCACAGGCCTGTGGTTAATCCCGAATTAAAGGAAATATTAAAAATTGATGCCTGGGCCAGAGATGAGGTAAAATGTTTTATTCGTTAATACCGATTATAATTTTAAGCATACTTATTGTTGCCCATGAGTTTGGCCATTTTATAGTAGCCAGAAGAGTCGGTGTGCGCGTTGAAACATTTTCTTTAGGGTTCGGCCCAAAATTATGCGCCATAAAAAGAGGCGATACGACTTATCAAATATGTTTAATTCCTTTGGGCGGCTATATAAAAATGGCCGGGGACAGCAGGGAGGAATACGCCGGAAAAAAATATGAATACCTGGCGAAGAAACCGGAAGACAGGGCGAAAATAGTTGTTTCGGGAGCGCTCCTGAATTACCTGCTGGGATTTTTCTGTTTTGCCGCAGCGCTGATTTTTAGTTTTACCGATTATACCGCCAGCGTGGGCGAGGTTTTAAGCGGCTATCCGGCAGAAAGCGCTGGTATACTGCCCGGCGACCGGATAGTATCTATAGATGGAAAAAATATTTATTTTTGGGCCGAGATGCTGGATATTATATATGATAAAGACGGCCAGCCTGCGGATATAAAGCTCTTAAGAGGCAATATGCCGCTAAGCTTAAAGGTGCCTACAAAAATAAAAGAATTTGATACTGAAAAAGGGAAAATCGGTATTTCTCTTATCGGTATTAAGCCCGGGCAGAAATCTTACAATAATAAATACGGTTTTTTTGCCGCCGCGAAAGAATATTGGGGGCTTACTTTATATACTTATAAAATGTTCGGTTCCATAATAACCGGGAAAAAATCATTTAAGCAATCGGTGGCAGGCCCAATAGGCATTTTTACTATTACAAAGGATAAGGCAAAAAGGGGGTTGGGTGAATTACTGTTTGTAGTGGCTTTGCTTAATCTGAGCCTGGGTATATTTAATCTGCTGCCTTTTCCTGTTTTAGACGGCGGGCATGTATTATTCTTATGTATTGAAAAAATCCGCGGCCGGCCGTTAAAAAGGAAAATAGAAGAATCTTTTGAGCGCGTAGGATTTAGCTTGTTGATTCTCTTGGCTGTTTTCGTTACATATAACGACATTATTAACTTCGGCCTTTGGGATAAATTATCGCATTGGCTGAAAAATTTTATTAATTAGGGCATGAATATTACCAGGCGCAGCAGCAAAGAAATAAAAATAGGTAATGTGAAAATAGGGGCCGGCCATCCCATAGCTATCCAATCTATGGCAAAGGTTGACACCAGAAATATTGCCGCGGTCTCCAGCCAGATTAAACAGATGCAAAAATGCGGCTGCGAAGTAGTCAGGGTGGCAGTTAAAGATAAGGATGCAGCCTGCGCGATAAGAAGAATAAAAAGCAAAATAAATATTCCTCTGGTTGCCGATATCCATTTTAATTATGAATTGGCGCTTTTTTCAATAGAAAACGGCGCGGACAAAATAAGGCTTAACCCCGGGAATATATATAAAAAAGACCAAGTCTCCAAAATCGCGGCCATGGCCAATAAGGCAGGAATACCTATACGGGTAGGGGTTAATTCCGGCTCTATGAGAAAATACAGCCCCAACGTTGAAGGCATGGTTAAGAGCGCGTTGTCTTATATAAACATGCTGGAAGATTTTGGATTTTATAATATTGTAGTATCATTAAAAGCATCAAGCGTTTCAGAAACCATAGAGGCATATAGAAAATTCGCTAAAAAAAGCCGCTATCCTCTGCATTTAGGCATAACCGCGACAGGCACAACAGAAGAGGGCCGGATAAAATCAGCGATAGGGATCGGAGCATTATTGGCAGACGGCATAGGCGATACGATAAGGGTTTCTTTAACGGCAGACCCGCTGGAAGAAATTGAGGCGGCGAAGGAAATACTAAAGGCCCTCAACTTAAGGAGCTTTGGCCCGGAAATTATAAGTTGTCCCACATGCGGAAGATGCGAGGTTGACCTGATAAATATGGTGAAAAAATTAGAAGGCAAACTCTCAACTGCCAGCTCTCAACTGTCAACTCGGCCAATAAAATTGGCCGTAATGGGTTGTGAAGTCAACGGGCCCGGCGAGGCCAGGGCAGCCGATTTCGGTATTGCTTTTGGAAAAACAAGCGGTGTTTTATTCCGTGACAAAAAAATAGTTAAAAGGATAAAAAAGGCAGAGGCCATAAAAGAAATTTTCAAGGAGCTTAAAAATTATGGAAAAAATTAAAGACAGGATAAGAGAAAGGTTGATCGCGGAGTATCTTTCCACCTCTTCTAAAGACCAGTGGAAAGAAGAAACATTACGCAGGGATATCCAGAGAGTAATCTCCGAATTAGGCCGCTATGAAAATATTGATTTAAGCCGCGAAGAAACCGATAGTGTCATTCGCGAGCTTATAGATGATTTGCTTGGCCTGGGGCCCATAAGAGAGTTTATGGATGATCCTGAAATTTCTGAAATTATGGTTAACGGCCCGGATAAGATTTATATAGAGAGAGCCGGCAACATGGTCCTTTCAAAGAAGCAATTTAAAGACATAAACCACCTTATGACTATAATGCATAAAATTATATCCCCTACCAGAAGAAGGGTAGATGAAAGCAACCCTTATGTTGATGTCTGTTTTATGGACGGCTCGCGGGTAAATATTATACTGCCGCCTGTATCTTTAACCGGCCCGGTTATTACCATAAGAAAATTTCTCTCAAACATATCCGGGATTAATGATTTAATCAAGCTGGACACCTTAACTAAGCCCATGGCTGATTTTTTAAGCGCCTGCATTAAGGCGAGGTTAAATATACTTTTTTCCGGCGCTACCGGCACAGGTAAGACCACGACACTTAGCGTTTTATCTTCCCATATAGATGCCCGGGAGAGGATAATAACCATAGAAGATACCGCCGAAATTCGCCTAAGGCAGGAGCATGTAGTGCGCCTTGAAGCAAGAAGCGCTAACGTAGAAGGAAAGGGAGAAATAAGCATAGGGGACCTTTTTAAAAATTCACTGCGTATGCGCCCGAGGAGGCTGATCTTGGGTGAAATCAGGGGCAGCGAGGCATTAGACATGCTCCAGGCGGCATCCAGCGGGCACAGCGGATGTTTGGCGGTTCTCCATGCAAGCTCTCCGCAGGATGTAATATCGCGTATAGAAACAATGATATTGACGACCAATAGCGCTTTTCCCATGTGGGCAGTTAAGAAACAAATATCCTCCAGCATTGATTTGATTTTGCACCATGACCAGCTTGCCGACGGCTCGCGTAAAATTACTCATGTGACTGAAGTAGGCGGTATAAAAGGCGAGGAAGTTGAATTGCATGATTTATACAGTTATTCAATTGATGGCCTTGATGATTCGGGCAAGGTTATGGGAAAGTGGAAGGCGCATGCGCGCCTACCGGATTTTTATAATAAATTTATTGAATACGGCATAAAATTGCCTAAAGATATATTCAATAAGGCCGAATAAAAAATTTTTCCGTTTGACTGAAAACAATATCCCTCGCCTAATTATCGGGTAAATATCTTCGATATTTCCCGATAGGCTTCGGGATTAATTCGCACTTATAACTTACGTCGGCTTTGCCTCCGTAAGTTATGTGCTCACTAATATGCGGTGGTCAGAAGCTTTTATTTCTACGCTAAAAGAGGCGCCGGAGCAGGCAGAGAGCGCAAGCCATAAATTAATGCTCCGTTCAGGCCTGATTCGCATGCTTATCTCGGGCGTTTATTCTTATCTCCCGCTTGGTTTTAAAGTATTGCGTAACATAGAAAATATTATTAGGGATGAAATGGACAACTCAGGTGCTCAGGAACTGCTCCTTCCGGGCCTGCAGCCGGTTGATTTATGGCTGCGTTCAGGCAGAGACGATTTAATGGGTCAGACAATGATTCGTTTTGAGGACAGGCGCGGCAGGAAAATATGCCTTGGGCCGACTCATGAAGAGGTAATAACAGAGGTGGTTAGAAATCAGGTACGTTCTTATAAGCAGTTGCCGTTTATCTTATACCAGATTCAGACAAAATACAGGGATGAGATAAGGCCGCGTTTCGGAGTTATCAGGTCGTGCGAGTTTATCATGAAAGATGCCTATAGTTTTGATATTGATAAAGAAGGCCTGGATAAAAACTACAAAAAGATGTTTGAAGCTTATAAAAATATATTTTCACGCTGCGGGCTTTCCTTCCTGACGACCGAGGCGGACAGCGGAGTAATGGGCGGGGATGAGTCCAATGAATTTATGATACCCGCCGAAAGCGGAGAAGACAGGGTTGTTCATTGCCCAAATTGTGATTTTACAAAGATAAAAGGTGAGAATCTGTTGCATTGCCCGAATTGTAAGAAAAAGCTGGAAGAAAAAACGGTTATTGAAGTAGGCCATATTTTTAAATTGGGCACAAAATACAGCGAATCTTTAGGGGCTAGCTTTGCCGCGGGCAATGGAGAATTAAAGCCGATTGTAATGGGCTGTTATGGCATAGGCGTCAGCCGCTTAATAGCAGCGATTATCGAACAAAACCATGATCAAAGCGGTATAATCTGGCCTAAAGAGGTAAGTCCCTATGATCTATTGATATCTCCTTTAAACGTCAGCAATATAGAAGTTAAAGAAGCCGCGGAAAAATTATACAATGGCCTATCATTAAAATTTAAAGTTCTGCTTGATGACCGTGATGAGCGTCCGGGGGCAAAGTTAAAAGACGCCGATCTTATAGGTATTCCTTTAAGGGTTATCATAGGGGAGAAAAACTTAAAAGAAAAAAAAGTGGAATTATCAAGGCGCGGTCAAGATGTTGAACTGATAGATGCGGATAAAATCATAGAGATAATAAAGGCTAAAGCATAGACTATGAATACAGATGAAATTATCGCGGACTTAAAATCTAAAGCAGAGCAGTTTATTATTCAAAAAGGATTTGATCTGGTTGAGCTGAAAATAAAACCTTCAAGCCGGGGTAGGATTATTTCTATCTTAGCAGACAGGCCATACGGCGGCATCACCATTGAAGAATGCGCGATACTTAACCGGGATTTACAATCGTTTCTTGAAGATGATGCCGTATTCAAAGAGGCGGCGGAGCTTGAAGTTTCTTCTCCGGGGCTGGACAGGCCTTTAGTTAACCGAAAAGATTTTTTAAGGGCGATGAAGCAGGCATTGACGGTTTTTCTAAAAAATCCTGTGAGCGCTGCCACGGGCGGAAAAGAAAAATATGAATTTTGCGGCAATCTTACGGAGGTCAGTGATGAGGCAATAGCAATAGAAACTAAAGACGGACTTTTAACAATAGATTTGAACAATATAGCAAAGGCAAAGCAGGTTATATAATAGATATTGATTAATTACTTAAAATACCGAGTTTAAAATGAACCCCGCTTTTCTAGAAGAGTTTGGGGTTAAAGTTAAGAAAGGAAGTGCGGGGTGAATCAGGAAATATTGTCGGTTTTGGAATATATGGAGCGTGAAAAAGGTATTAACAAGGATATATTAATCGCGGCGGTTGAGGCGGCTTTGGTATCGGCGGCGAAAAAAGTGATTAAAGTCGGTCCGGAGCAGGAAATCATAGTGAAATTGGATAAGGCAAACGGTGAAATCAGCGTATTTTTAGACGGGAAAAAAGTTGATTCTATTGATTTTGGAAGGATTGCAGCCCAAACAGCCAAGCAGGTTATAATACAAAAGATACGCGAGGCAGAAAAGGAAGTTGTTTTCCAGGATTTTCAGAGTAAATTGGGGGATATCGTAAGTGGTTCTGTCTATCGTTTTGAAAGGGGCAATATGGTGGTTGATCTTTTAGGCAGGGCGGAGGGATTTTTGCCCAGGAGCGAACAGTGCCCGAATGAGGAATTTAAGCAAGGGGACCGTCTTAAAGCATATGTTTTAGAGGTTAAAAAAGAACCTCGCGGCCCGCAGATTATTTTATCCCGGGCGCATCCGAATTTTGTCAAAAAACTCTTTGAACTGGAGATTCCTGAAATATACGAAGGGATTGTTGAGATAAAGTCTATCGCCCGCGATGCCGGAGAGAGGACTAAAATAGCGGTTTGGTCTAAAGATGAAAAAGTAGATTGCGTGGGCGCCTGTGTCGGAATGAGAGGCGCGCGGGTAAAAAATATCGTCAATGAGCTGCATAATGAAAAGATAGATATCGTGCGCTTTAATGAAGAGCCGAGAGAGTATATAACCGGCGCCTTAAGCCCGGCAAAGATAGCTCAGATGAAGATTGATAAAGTAAATAAGGCCGTTGAGGTTGTGGTTGATGATGATCAGCTCTCGCTTGCTATAGGAAAGCGCGGGCAAAATGTAAGGCTGGCGTCCCGTCTTACAGGATATAGCATAGATATACGCACTAAGGCAATGCTTGTTGAAAAAGCGGCACAGCAGGCAAAGCCTGAGGTTAAAGCCGAGGTCAAAGAGGCAGAAAAAGTAGAGATAACAGAGCTTTCCGGGATAGGAGAAAAAACAGCCAAAAACCTTAAGAAAGCCGGCTTCACAGATGTAGATGCTATCGCTAAAACAACGGCAGAAGAATTGACCAAGGTTGACGGCATAGGTAAAAAAACAGCCGAGAAGATCATAAAAGAAGCGAAAAAGCTTATAGGAAAATAAAAGGATGATTTATTTTTGTGCCTAAAGTTATGCGGAGAGGACATTATGCCTAAAACAAAAAAAGCGAAATTACCGACTGATAAGAAAAAGACACCTGCCTTGGGTAAAGAGAAAAAAACAGGGCTAAAAACATCCGGGGTTAAAAAACCCGCCAAAGCTAAAGCGGCTGCGCCAAAGAAGGTAAAAACTAAAGAGTTAAAGCCTCCTAAAAAATTTCACGCGCACGCGCCTGCGGAGACGGCAGCTAAACAGGCCAGGCCAGCTAAAAAACCGCCGGTAAAAAAGAAGGAAAAATCGGCTGTGGTGAATCCTTTTATTGAAGAGGGCGCGATTTCAAAAACAAAAGAAAAGAAGGCGCATATTGAAATTGAAAAAACACATGAGGCTAGGCCGTTGGAAGAAGCAATGATTGGGGCCCCGGCCATAGAAGAAAAAAAGGCGGAGATTGTTCAAGAAGTTGAGAAGGAAGTAAAGCCGAAGGCCAGAGAAGGCAAAGAACTTGAAGTAGATTTGCCGATTACGGTAAAGGATTTAAGCGTAAGATTGAATCAGAAGCCGTCGATAATCATTAAAACGCTTATGGATTTCGGGGTGTTTGCTAATATTAATCAGCCTCTTGATGATGAATTGGCTGATCAGGTTGCCGCCAAGTTTGGATTTATTTTAAAAAAGGCTTTAACTAAAGAAGAGCTTGTGATTAAATCTCATGCAGAGGAGCAGGATGTTTCAAAGCTGTCTTTTCGCGCTCCGGTGATTACCTTTATGGGGCATGTTGATCATGGTAAGACTTCTTTGCTGGACATGATACGTAAAACCAAAGTAGCGGAAAGAGAATTCGGCGGGATAACCCAGCACATCGGGGCTTATGTTGTAAATTTACCCAAAGGAAAGATTACATTTTTGGATACGCCGGGGCATGAGGCATTTACGGCAATGCGCGCCCGGGGCGCTCATATTACCGATATTGTTGTTTTGGTAGTTGCCGCAGACGATGGGATTATGCCGCAGACAAAAGAGGCGATAGATCACGCCCGGGCGGCGGGCGTGCCGATCGTGGTTGCTATAAATAAGATAGATAAACCGCAGGCAAATATTGATAAAGTTAAAAAACAGCTTTCCGAGCTTGATTTAATTCCTGAAGACTGGGGAGGAAAAACTATAGCGGTGGGTGTTTCTGCCAAGACAGGTGAGGGTATAGACGAATTGCTGGAGATGATTTTACTTGAAGCGGAACTTTTGGAATTAAAGGCAAACTTTAATAAACCCGCCTCAGGTATAGTGATTGAGGCAAAACTAAGTAAAGGCAGAGGCGCGGTCGCGACGGTTTTAATACAGGATGGCGTGCTTAATGTCGGAGATAGTTTTATCTGCGGCCAGCGTTACGGAAAAATAAAAGCGATGTTTGATAATCTCGGGCATCAAATAGACAAGGCCGGCCCTTCAATGCCGGTTGAGATAACCGGTTTATCCGGCGTGCCTTTAGCCGGAGAGCAGTTTTATGTGGTAGCAGACGATAAAGAGGCGCGCCAGATAGCACAGACGCGCCAGGAAAAAGCGCGCATGGCGTTATTACAGCCAAAAGCAAAAAGGTTAAGTTTGGAAGATATATCTCTGCAGATAAAAGAAGGAAAAATAAAAGAGTTAAGCATTATACTAAAAGCCGACGTGCAGGGAAGTTTAGGCGCCTTGGATGACGCTTTAAGTAAAATCGGTTCGCAGGAAGTCCAGATTAATTTTATTCATAAAGGGGTGGGCAATATTAATACCTCGGATGCAGTTTTGGCTTCCGCATCCAACGCGATCATTATAGGGTTTCATGTTGATGTTGATGAAGCGGCAAAAGATATCGCGCGCACCGATGACGTAGACATCAGGACATATACCGTTATATACGAAGCTATAAATGAAGTCAGAACAGCCTTGGAAGGCCTTCTTGAGCCGAAACTAAAAAAGATTTACGTGGGGACTGTGGTTGTCCGCCAGGTGTTTAATTTGACCAGGTCCGGGCTCATTGCGGGTTGTTTCGTGCAAAAGGGAAAGATTATGCGTAATTCCATGGTTTCTGTTGTAAGGGGCGAAGAAGTTGTGTATGAGGGCAAGGTTTCTTCTTTGAAACGCTTTAAAGATGACGTAAGGGAAGTTGACGTAAATACCGAGTGCGGTGTCGCGGTAGAAGGGTTTACTGATTATCAGGTAGGCGATAGAATAGAAGTGTATTCCGTAGAAAAAATAGCCAGAAAACTTTAAACTGGTTAAATGGTAATTAGTGAATGGTTAAATTTTTAAACCAATAACCTTTTAACAATTTAACTACTTAACCAATCAATGAATAAAAGACGTATTCTTAGCGGTATGCGCCCTACAGGCAGGCTGCATTTAGGGCACTTAGTAGGCGCCTTAAATAACTGGGCGAGGTTACAGGATGAGTATGAGTGTTTTTTTATGGTTGCCGACTGGCACGCTCTGATGAGCGAATACGCCAATCCTTCCATAATAAAAGAAAATGCCTTTGATAACATAATAGACTGGATTGCCTGCGGTATCTCTCCGGATAAGGCCACGATATTTATACAGTCTGATGTTAAGGAGCATTTGGATTTATTTATGATTTTATCCGCTCTTACTCCGCTTGGCTGGTTAGAAAGATGCCCCACTTACAAAGAGCAGATTAAAGAGTTAAAAAATAAGGATATTTCTACATACGCGTTTTTAGGCTATCCCGTGCTTCAGGCGGCGGATATCTTAGCATATAAGGCAGAGTATGTGCCCATAGGAGAAGACCAGCTTCCCCACCTTGAATTGACCCGTGAAATAGCCAGGCGTTTTAATAGCCTATACAAAGAGGATATTTTAATTGACCCCCAGCCGCTTTTGACGGCTTTCCCCAGATTGCTCGGGCTTGATTTAAGAAAAATGAGCAAGAGCTATGATAATTGTATTTATCTTTCCGATTCCAGGGATATCCTGCATAAAAAAGTGATGTCTATGATAACTGACCCCAAGCGTATCAAGCGCACTGACCCGGGCCATCCTGAAAAATGTAATGTGCATAGTTATTATGCCGTATTTAAACCGGAACTGGTTGAGGAAATAAAAGAGAAGTGTAAATTCGCTCAAATCGGATGCACGGAATGCAAGGCAAAACTTTCTGAAATATTAACAGAACATCTTAGGCCCATACAGGAAAAAAGAAATAAATTAATATCTGACAAAAAGCAAATTTCGGATATAATAGATAAAGGAAAGATTAAAGCAGAGGAAGTTACATCCGGCACGTTAAAGGAAGTAAAGCGAGTAATGGGAATTTAAGGAGCGGGCTATATGAGCTATAAATTAAAACTCCAGACATTCGAAGGGCCTTTGGATTTATTGCTTTATTTAATACGTAAGGACCAGCTCAATATATATGATATACCGGTTGCCCAGGTAACAGAGCAGTACATGAAGTACCTTGAGCTGATGGAGCTTTTGGATTTGGATATTGCGGGCGAATTTCTTGTAATTGCCGCGACATTGCTGCATATAAAATCAAAAATGCTGCTGCCGCAGGAAGAAAACGCCGAGATACCGGAAGAAGAGGATCCGAGGCTGGATTTAGTAGAAAGATTGCTGGAATACAAGCGTTTTAAGGAAGCGGCTGAGCATCTCAGGATGAAAGAACGTTCCCGGCAGGAGGTTTTCCCGAGAAAGATAGGTTTTGAAGACGAAGATACGGGAGAGGTTTATTTTGAAACCAGCCTTTTTGAATTAATATCCGCTTTTTCAAAAGCGCTAAAAGACATTCCGAAAGACATACTTTATGAAGTAATAAAAGACGAGTTTACGGTAGAAGAAAAAATACACCAGATACTGCACATTTTATTTGAAACGCCGAAACTGAAACTTTCGGAACTGTTTGACAGAGCCAAGAATAACCTTGAGGTGGTATCAACATTTTTAGCGATATTGGAATTGATAAAAATGAAAGAGATAAAAATTGTCCAGAAAGAGTTATTCGGCGAGATTCAAATTGTGCGCAACGAAGAAAATATCCTGCCTCCTTCAAGAGTATCAAGTTACCAGGAATCCTCAGAATAGACTGGGGTAAGAATTATGGCCCAGGGAAGAAAAAAAATAATCACGCAAGATAATACATTCCCCCCGCAAGGGCCCCCTTCGGTAGCCTCTGATTTTATAAGGCAAGAAACCGAAGAAGATGTGGTCTTAAACCTTTCACTGCGCCCCTCAAAACTTTCCGAATTCGTCGGCCAGGAAAAAATAGTCGAAAGTTTAAAGATAGCCATAGCTGCCGCCAAAGAGCGCAAGGAATCTTTGGAGCATGTTTTTCTCTCCGGCCCTCCCGGGCTTGGCAAAACCGCCCTTTCTTTTATTATCGCCCATGAAATGGGAACAAAAGTTACCGCGACTAGCGGGCCCGCCATTGAACGCGCGGGCGATTTAATCGGCATACTCACAAATTTAGAAGCAGGAGACATACTTTTTATAGATGAGATACACAGGATGTCTAAAGTGGTTGAGGAGTTTCTTTATCCTGCTATGGAGAATTCCCAGATAGATTTCATTATCGATAAAGGGCCCTACGCGCGCACCATAAAATTCAACCTGAAAAGATTTACTCTTATAGGCGCGACAACCAGAAGCGGGCTTTTAAGTTCGGCGCTGCGCTCGCGTTTCGGTATATTTTACCACTTTGATTTTTACCCACCCGAAGATTTGGCAACGATTATTAAAAGGTCGGCTGATCTTTTAGGCATTAAAATAGAGGAAGACGCCGCGCTTGAAATTGCCAACCGTTCCCGCGGCACGCCGCGTATCGCAAACCGGCTTTTACGGCGCGTGCGCGATTACGCGCAGGTAAAGGATAAAAGCAATACCATCACCAAAAAAACCGCAGAAATTTCACTCTCTTCATTAAGGATAGATTCTCACGGCCTTGACGACCACGACAGAAAAGTTCTTTCCACCATAATTGAGCTTTATAATGGAGGGCCTGTCGGGATAGATTCGCTTGCCGCCAGCCTCAACGAAGAAGTAGATACTCTTGTTGATACTATAGAGCCGTATCTTTTAAAAAGCGGATACCTTAAGCGTACATCGCGCGGCAGGCAGGCGACAAAATTGGCATTTGAGCATTTGGGGAAGAAGAGGGAAGGGCAGGGGGAGTTGTTCTAATTTTCGGTCTCGCTTCCGGCTGCCTTTATTGTGCTCATATTCGTTGGTTATAAAAAACTTGAAAAAACCAAAATCTAACGAAAGAACAATGGGGTTAGGCCTTAATAATACCGGAAAGTAGATGCCGCAGGGAATAGATAAAAGCGATAAACAGAAGAGGATAAGATGACCAAAGAAGAAATAATTAAATTTATGAATGAGAATCTTACTTGTTATTTGGCAACGGCAGAAAACAACCAGCCGCGTGTCCGCGCAATGATGGCTTACCGGGCAGATGAAAAGGGCATAATTTTCAGCACAGGCAACACTAAAGACCTGTATCGCCAAATAAAAAATAACCCACTGGTTGAAGTATGTTTTTTCAACGCACAAAGCAATACGCAGGTAAGGGTAAAAGGCAAGGCCGTTATTAAAGAAGATATAGAATTAAAAAAGGAAATTGTAAATAACCGGCCTTTTTTAAAGCCCGTGGTTGAAAAAATGGGTTATGATATCTTGATTGTATTTGGAGTAGTTGACTGTGTTGCCAATGTATGGACATTTGAAACTAACCTTTCGCCCAAGGAATATATTAATTTATCATAAATCCCTCAAGAAAAAGAAAGCAGGCTAAAATTATGGAGATAGCGATGAAAAAAACTGTTGTAATCAATAATGAGATTTTAGGGCGCGGCAATGATGATCTAGGCAGGCAGATAATGGGTTCATTCTTAAGAAAGCTTTGCCTGGAAAATAATAAGCCGGAGAAAATAATTTTTTACAATTCCGGCGTTAAGCTCTTAGTTAAGAATTCGGGAGTTTTTGACGCCATAGAATTGCTTTTAAAATCAGGCGTTGACCTGATTGCCTGCGGGACCTGCGTTAATTATTATGAACTCAAAGACAAGATAGAGCCGGTGCATATCAGCGATATGGTAACTATTATTTCTACGCTGATGAATTCCGACAACGTGATTACTGTCTAAAATAGTTTCACAGTGGGATGTAAAGCGGTAAAAAGGCAGCAGAAAGGAAGAAAAAAATGCATTGTCCAAAATGTGTGGGTAAATTAGAACAGGTCAAAATAGGCGAAAAGAATCCTCTTGTGATTGACAGGTGTTTTGCCTGCGGCGGGCTGTGGTTTGACAAGAATGAGTTATCATCCGTAATCAACAAAGAGATTATTGATACTTTGGAATTTGAGGTGGAGACAGGCACCGTTAATGACCAGGAATTGCTTAAAGAAATCAATTTCGATAAAAAAGAAATTGCATGCCCGCGCTGTAAGAACAATAGAAAGATGGAAAAAATATATAGCGTACGGAATAAAAAAGTCCTTATAGATTATTGCAAGGATTGCGATGGTATTTGGCTGGATGCCGGAGAATACAATAAAATAAACAAGCGAAGCCCGATTGAAGAGAAGCTTGAAGTTGTAATAGATTTTTTCAGGCTGTACTTTCCGCAGGTTTTTAAAAAATAGATAAACTATGCGTTTATTGCTTCACACATGCTGCGCTCCGTGTTTGATTTTTCCTTTAGGCGAATTAAGAAAGAAAGGCGTAAAGGTGGAGAGTTTTTTTTATAACCCAAATATTTATCCCTATGATGAGCATGAGAGGCGTCTTAATACACTTAAAGATTTTTCTAAGCAAGCTGGAGTTGATTTAGTAGTTCACAAAAATGACTGCGCCAATTACTTGAATTTAATAGCCAAAGATTCTGAAAAACCCCTAAGGTGTAAAATTTGCTGGAAGATGCGCCTGAAAGAAGCGGCATGTTTTGCCAGGGAAAACAATTTTGACGCTTTCTCCACCACGCTTTTAGTCAGCCCCTATCAGGATCAGGGGCTACTTAAAGTAATCGGCGAAGAGACGGCAGATGAGATAGATATTGAATTTTTATTCCAGGATTTCCGCCCGGGATTTAAATACGCGCAGGAAGAGGCAAAAAAATTAAATCTCTACCGGCAGAAATACTGCGGCTGTATATATTCTGGGGCAGAAAGAAAAAAACGTTAAACGCTATAGGCCTAGTTGTTTGGCGGCTTGGTCCGATTTCTCTCAGGGACGCGCAATTTTCCCCAGCGTGGAAAATTGCGCTCCGCTACTCGGCCTCGCTCTGGCCAACATGTAATCAAAGGCCAACCGTGCCCGCTCGGCCTGCGTTAGGCCCTGCTCGAAATCAGCCCAAGCCGCTTGCTATTAAAGGAGTTATTAAGATTTAAGAGAATCATATGGATATAAATTCCTTCGCTAAAGCACTAGTCATTTTTGGAATAGTTTTAGTAATTATAGGTTTATTGTTAACTTTTTTTAATAAACTGCCGTTTTTAGGCAGGTTGCCGGGCGATATCTACATACAAAAGAAGAATTTTACTTTTTATTTTCCCGTTACTACATCAATCTTAATCAGCATTGTCCTTTTAATAATATTTTGGCTATGGCCGCGCCGGTAAAGCATAGATTGCACGGATTTAAACCACAGATTAGACGGATTATACTTTTATCAGTTTTATCCTTTCTATTTTTTCTTCCTTTTACCCACGCTAAAGATAATTCCCGCATACGCGTCCTTATAATGAAAGATACGGCAAGCTTTAAACTTTTTATCAAAGGCAAATACGAAATACGCTCGCTGGAAAATAATAAGCTTTTATCCAGCGGAAATTCTTTAAGCGTTAAGGTATCCGCGTCTGCTTCCGGCATAAACCTGCGCGAGAGTTTTAAAAAGAAAGCGCTGCTTATCCACCCTGCCTCGGGATATTTTTACGTTAATAACCGTTCGTTGAGAGGTGATTTAATAATCAGAAAAGAAGCAGCCTCGGAAAAATTATCGGCAATAAACTATATCGGGTTGGAAGATTATGTTAAGGGCGTTCTTTTTCATGAAATTTCCCACCGTTGGCCGATAGAAGCCATTAAAGCGCAGGCCATCGCTACAAGGACTTATGCGCTTTATCATGCGCAAATGAATAAGGCCAAGCCTTATGATGTAAGCAGCGATATCTATTCGCAGGTTTATGGAGGCAAAGATTCTGAAAGATACCGGACTAATAAAGCTGTGGAGCTGACCCGCGGTTTAGTTTTGAAATATAAAGGAAAAATTTTTCCGGCTTATTTTCACGCCACCTGCGCCGGCAGGACGGAAAATGCCGATGAGCTTTGGAATATAAATTTAGGCTGCCTTAAAAGCGTGGATTGCCCTTATTGCGGCGCCTCTTTGCATATTAAATGGGATGTGACGCTTACGCTTGCGGAAATTGTGGAAAAACTAAACCTTTCAGGATATAATATAGGGCCATTAAAGGATATGCGCGTTTTGAAGTTGAATGATTCAGGGCGGGTGAAAGCGCTTGAGTTAATATCAGATGAGGGGCAAAAGATTATCTCCGGCAAGGAGTTTCGCCAGATGCTGGACCCCAAAATAATCCGCAGCCTGAAGTTTAGCCTTGACGTTATGGCGGGTAAAGCGTTCTTTTCCGGTTTTGGATGGGGCCACGGAGTAGGGATGTGCCAGTGGGGCGCTTATTTCATGGCAAAAGACGGCTATAAATATTACACGATACTCAAATTTTATTATCAGGACGCGGAAATAGAAGATATATATGAAGCTCGTTGATTTTGATTATAATTTACCCAAAGAATTAATCGCGCAGTATCCCGCCGCAAAGCGTGAACATAGCCGCCTGCTTGTTTTAGATAGAAAAAATGAGACTATCCGGCACCTGGAATTTAGCGATATTTCCGGCTTTGTATCCAGCGGCGATTTGCTCGTTTTAAACAATACAAAAGTCCTGCCTGCGAGGTTATTCGGGATAAGAGAAAAGACGGGCGCAAAAATAGAATTTCTCTTGATCAAGCGTCAGGGAAATGTTTTTTCCGCCATGGTAAAGCCGGCTAAAAAATTTGTAGACGGGGAAACTATATTATTTGATAATAAAAACGGCGGCTTACGAGCAAAAATAACAGGCAAAAATAAACTTGAATTTACCCAGGCGCATATAGAAGATGTTTACAAGGCAGGGGTTATGCCGCTTCCGCCTTATATAAAACGGCAGACAGAATTTATTGACCTTGAAAGATACCAGACTGTTTTTGCCAAACACCCCGGTTCAATCGCCGCCCCCACCGCAGGCCTGCATTTTACAAAAGATTTGGTGGATGATATTAGAGAGCGCGGAGTTGATGTTAATTATGTTACTTTGCATGTAGGCGTTGGTACGTTTAAACCGGTAAAGTGCGATGATGTAAGCTCGCATAGTATGGAGGCGGAATATTTTGAGGCAGAAGAAGAATTAATAAATAAAATAAAGGCCGCCAGGCAAAAAGAAAAGAAAGTTTTTGCCGTAGGCACTACCGCCTGCCGTACAATAGAGACGCTTTTTAACGCCGGTTATTCAAGCTCAGAACATGTTAAGGTTGATAATGAAAATAAGTGCGTTTACGGATGGACAAATTTGTTTATTTACCCGGGTTACCGCTTTAAGGCGGTTGACTGCCTGCTGACTAATTTCCATCTTCCCAAGAGCACGCTTTTTATGCTTGTTTGTGCTTTCGCCGGGCGTAAATTGGCCATAAAAACATATAATCAAGCCATAAAAAGTAAATACAGGTTTTACAGTTATGGCGATGCGATGTTGATTATTTAAGCTGAAAAGGACTGGTGTGCTATGAAAAAAATGGTAAATAGTATGCTTAAGAATTGCAAGATATGTAAGTCAGGATCGTGTTGTCAGGAAGGCGTTGAGGTAACGGAAGAAGAAATGCTGCGTATAGAAAAATTAAACCCCGCTGTTGAAAAGCCATGGTTTAAGCTTATAGACCCGAATGATGCGCCTGACCCGGGATATAATCATGAGACTATTGTTCGCAACGGAAGATGCGTTTTCCAGCGCGACGATAAGCTCTGCAGTGTCTATAGCGTGCGCCCTCAAAATTGCGCGGATTTTCCTTTGGAGCTGGGTAAACCGGCCTTATATTATGAAAGGCTATGTGATAACAGACCGGCAATAGAAAGTAAGCCGAGGATTAAAAAAGATATTCTGTGATGAAAATATTTTTTTATTTTTTAGCGGTTTTGGTCTTCGCCATTTTGTACCTCCGGCATTTTGAATATAAGAATATATATTTTCCTACTCATGAGATTGAAGTAACGCCGAAAGACGCCGGCCTCTCTTATGAGGAGGCGGATATTGCCACAGCAGACGGCTTAAATTTAAAGGCCTGGTTTATACCGGCTGAAGGCGCCAGGCGCACGCTTATGTTTTTTCACGGAAACGGCGGTAATATAAGCCACCGGCTGGATAAGATACGGCTGTTCCATAATTTAGGGATGAGCGTATTTATTTTTGATTACCGCGGATACGGGCTAAGCGGCGGCAGGCCTTCGGAAGGCGGTTTTTACCGGGATAGCGGCGCGGCGTACCGTTACTTAACGGAAAATAAAAATATCGCCCCTGAGAATATTATTTTTTTCGGAGAATCTCTGGGGTCTGCGCCGGCGGTCGATTTGGCAGCAAGGGAAGAAATCGGCGCTTTGATAGTTGAGGGCGCGTTTAGCTCTATTAGGGATATGGGTAAGAGAATTTATCCTTTCATCCCGGCGTTTGTTTATATGACTAAATTTGATTCCGAGTCAAAAATAAAAAATATTAAATGCCCTAAGCTGTTTTTTCACAGCCCTGATGATGAGATGGTGCCTTTTGACTTAGGCAGGAAGCTTTTTGATGCGGCAGCCGCTCCCAAGCAGTTCATTGAGATCTCAGGTTCGCATAACGACGCATTTTTTAATTCCGCTAATCTGGTCGTAGAAAAAATCAAGCAATTCCTTCATCAATATTAACCACTTTTAATTTTACCGTTGGCATGTCATTTACCTTAATCCATAAAGATAAAAATTCCAGGGCGCGCCTGGGCAGGCTTGTTACCGTGCGCGGAGATATAGATACCCCTATTTTTATGCCGGTTGCGACCCAGGGCACAGTTAAGGCGCTTAGTAATAGGGATTTACGGGAATGTAAAGCAGAGATTATTTTGGCCAATGCTTATCATTTGTATCTCAGGCCGGGGCTTGAAATAATAAAGAATGCCGGAGGCCTGCATAAATTTATGGCTTGGGATAAGCCGATTTTAACCGATAGCGGGGGATACCAGGTATTTAGCCTGGCGCGCCTTAGAAAAGTAAAAGATATTGGTGTTGAGTTCCAGTCGCACATTGACGGTTCCCGGCATTTTCTTACACCGGAAAATGTAATCGATACACAATGTATTTTAGGCTCGGATATTCTGATGCCGCTTGATGAATGTCTGCATTATCCCTGCATAAAAGATGAGGCGCAAACAGCGATGAAACGCACTATCCAATGGGCCAAGCGTTCCAAAGAGGCATTGGGCCGTTGGCAACAGGCAAATCACGGCTCGCAGTTATTGTTTGGTATTGTGCAGGGGGCGACATATCCGGACTTAAGAAAATCATGCGTTGAGCAGTTAGCGGAGATGTCCTTCTCAGGGTATTCTATAGGAGGAATTTCTGTTGGCGAACCGCAGGATTTGATGTATAATATTGTTCAATCAACATGCGAATATTTACCGGAAAATTTTCCTCGTTATTTGATGGGCGTAGGAACGCCACAGGACATTATCTCTGCCGTTGATTTTGGGGTTGATATGTTTGATTGCGTTGTACCTACCCGTTATGGCCGTAACGGCACGGCCTTTACAAGTAGAGGAAAAATAGTAGTGAGAAACGCCTCTTTTACCAATGACCTGGCGCCATTGGATGAAGAATGCTCCTGTTTTGTCTGCCGCGAATACAGCCGTTCTTATATAAGGCATCTTTTAAATGCCGGAGAAATACTTGGATCGGCGGCAGTTTCTTATCATAATACTTATTTTTATTTAGAGTTTATGCATAAAATACGCCAGGCAATAAAGCAGGATGATTTTACGGGCTTTAAAAAAAATTTTCTGGATAGATATAATAATACGGCATAACTTTATTGATAAATGCGCATAGATGTAGTTACGATATTTCCCGAAATGTTTGAGCCGGTTTTAGGCCAGTCAATCATCAAGCGCGCCCGTAATAAAGGCCGGGTAGAAATTAAAATACATAATTTAAGGCAATATACGAAGGATAAGCACAAAAAGGTTGATGACAGGCCTTATGGCGGAGGGCCGGGGATGGTGATGATGCCCCAGCCAATATTTGATGCCGTGCGCAGGCTAAAACAAAAGAGCGATAAATTAAAGAATAAACCGCGAATTATATTGCTTAGTCCGCAAGGAAAAAAATTAACCCAGAAACTGGCAAAAAAATTATCCGCCGACAGGCATCTTATTTTAATCTGCGGCCATTATGAAGGCGTGGATGAAAGGGTGATGAAGCATTTAGTAACTGATGAGGTTTCTATCGGTGATTATGTATTAACAGGAGGCGAGCTTCCCGCCATGGTTTTGATCGACACTGTGGTGCGGCTCCTGCCGGGGGTCCTGGGAAGGAGTTCTTCAAAAGATGTAGAGAGTTTTGAGGAAGGTTTGCTTGAGTATCCGCAATATACGAGGCCTGCTGAGATTAATAATTATAAAGTACCGGAAGTGCTTCTTTCAGGAAACCATGCCCGGATAAATCAATGGCGTAAAAAACAAGCTTTGAAAGTGACGCGCAAAAAAAGGCCGGATTTATTAAAAAATGTATAGCGTAATGAGTATCGAGTATAAAACAACTAATAATAAAGAAAAAGATGCCGTGTGTTTATCAAGGGGGGTGCAGAATGAATAAAAAAATAAGCGAATTGGAACAAAAACAAATACGTAATGATTTGGCCGAAGTTAATATCGGAGATCGTGTAAAGGTCTATGTGAAGATACAAGAAGGGGATAAAATAAGGGCGCATCCTTTTGAAGGAACGGTAATAGCCAAAAAGGGCAGTGGAGCGCGCCAGAGTTTTACCGTAAGAAGAATATCTTTTGGCGAAGGAGTAGAGAAGGTTTTTTTAAGGCATTCTCCGACAATAGAAAGAATAGAGGTTCTTAAGTCAACAAAGGTAAAGCGCGCCAAGATTTATTATCTGCGCGGCCGTGTCGGTAAAAAAGCAAGCCTATAATAGCGCGGAGTGTTTTCCGGAGGAGACAGGCCCAGCGCATAGCAAAAAATAAATAATGCGCGCTATGTACTAATATGCGATATGCCTAATTTCTATTACGAAGCCGATGCCGGTAAAAAAGGTTTTGATCTGGTGGGCGGCGTAGATGAAGCCGGACGCGGCCCTCTGGCAGGGCCGGTGGTAGCCGCGGCCGTTATACTGACAGAAAAAAAAATTAATAGTAAAATAGACGATTCTAAAGCTCTTTCGGCTGTTCAAAGAGAAAATGCCTATAAGGAAATAACCGATTTTTCAGTCGTAGGCATAGGTATAATACCGGAAACAATCATAGATTCTTTGAATATATTACAGGCAACGTTGGTGGCGATGGAAAACGCGGTTATTTCCTGCGCTCGTAAGGCGGCAAAGATATTTTTATCAGGTTCGGCTAAAAAAAATCTATATTTTTTAGTTGACGGCGGGAATATTGGTCTAAAAATTCCTTACGGATTCCGTTGTATTGTTTCCGGTGATAAAAAATCACGCTCAATAGCCGCCGCCTCTATTGTCGCTAAAGTAACAAGGGACCGCATTATGCAAATATACGATAAAGTATATCCATCGTATGGCTTTAGCCGGCATAAGGGGTACCCAACAAAGGAACACATCGCCAATTTAAGAAGATTCGGCCCGGTAAAGATACACAGAAAGACGTTTTACCCCGTAAGCGAACTCAAGTGCGGCATAGGGTAGCCGTAGAAATTATAAAAAAAGATGAAAAATAGCGCAAGATTAGATATAATACTACTTTCTAATAATATCAGGCCAATTAATTTATCGGTTAAAAGAGATTAGTCTATGCTTAGCGATATAGAAATAGCGCAAAAAGCCAAATTAAAACATATAAAGGATATCGCCCGGTCTTTAGGTGTTTCTGATGATGATTTTGAGCTCTACGGAAAATACAAGGCCAAGGTTTTGCCGACTGTCGTTGCTAATGCCAAAAAGAAAAAACATCAGGCAAAATATGTCCTGGTCAGCGCCATTACTCCCACCCCATTGGGAGAAGGCAAGACGGTCACCACCGTCGGGCTTTCTATGAGTTTAAACCGTATAGGTAAAAAAACAATTACTTGTATCAGGCAGCCGTCTCTGGGGCCGGTATTCGGGATTAAAGGCGGTGCCGCCGGCGGAGGTTATGCGCAGGTTGTGCCAATGGAAGATTTTAATCTGCACCTGACCGGGGATGTGCATGCGGTAGGCCTGGCGCATAATTTATGCGCGTCATTTTTAGAAAACGCACTTTTTAGAAAAAAACTCAATATCGACGTTAATTCAGTCAGCTGGCGCAGGGTTATGGATGTAAGCGACAGATCTTTACGCAAGATCAGCGTTGGCTTGGATGAAAATATAGAAGGGGTATATCCAAGGAGTACCGGTTTTGATATTACGGTTGCCAGCGAAATAATGGCAATTCTTGCTTTGTCCGAAGATATATTTGATTTGCGTAAGCGTTTAAGCAGGATAGTATTAGCCAAGACCACCGATGGCAAATATATAACTCCGGAAGATTTAAAGGTTGCCGGATCGATGGCCGTTCTTTTAAAAGACGCCGTACATCCTACTTTAATGCAGACTTTGGATAATACGCCTTGTTTTGTTCATGCCGGGCCTTTTGCTAATATAGCGCATGGCAATAGTTCAATCATTGCGGATAAATTTGCCGTAAAGCTTTCCGATTTTGTGGTAACGGAGGCGGGTTTCGGGGCGGATTGCGGAGCGGAGAAGTTTTTCAATATTAAATGCCGGACAAGCGGTCTTGTGCCTGATGTGGCGGTTTTGGTATGTACGGTGCGCGCGCTTAAGATGCATTCCGGTAAATTTAGCGTTAAGCCGGGCAAACCTCTTGATGATAGTTTAATCCGTGAGAACTTATCAGCGATAAGGGAAGGGGCGGGCAACTTAGAAAAACAAATTGAAAATATCAGGATTTTTGGCGTGCCGGTAGTGGTAGCTATTAATTGTTTCGCTACGGATACCGATAAAGAAATTGAGTTAATTAAGGAAATAGCTAAAAATGCCGGAGCCGAAGATGCCGTGGTCAGCCGCGTGCACGCAAAAGGGTCCGCCGGAGGAGAAGATTTGGCGTATAAGGTAGCGGCCGTCGCTGAGAAGAAATCGGAATTTAAATTTCTTTATCCGCTGGAAGACTCAATTGAAGATAAGATGCGCGCTATAGCGACTAAAATTTACGGGGCAAGGGATATTGAAATTCTGCCTAAAGCAAAAAAAGAGATAGAAGACTTTAAACAGGCAGGCTATGATAAACTACCTATTTGTATGGCGAAGACACACTTGTCGCTTTCTCATGACCCCAATTTAAAAGGGAGGCCAAAGGATTTTATCGTTCCGATCAGAGAGGTAAGGTTGTCTGCCGGGGCAGGATTTTTATATGCTTTATTGGGCGATATGCGCACTATGCCCGGGCTTCCTTCTGTACCCGCGGGGACAAGGATTGACATAGACAAAGAAGGCAAGGTTGTGGGATTGTCATAAATTTAAAGTAAATGTTATATAAAAATACCTCGATTAAAAAATATCTTGATGATTTGGCGGCAAAGAAGCCCGCGCCCGGAGGAGGGAGTGCCGCGGCGCTATCCTGCGCTTTAGGTTGTGCGCTTCTGTCAATGTCCGCTAATTTTAGTATCGGTAAAGAAAAATATAAAAAATACGAAAAAGAACTAAAGGGTATATTGGCTAAGAGCGAAAATTACAGAAAAAGGTTTTTAGAATTGGCGGATTTAGATGTCCGCGCATATTCAGCTTATGCCAAAGCTAAAGATAAAAAAGTTAAGGTGAAAGCCAAAAAATATTCTCAACAGGTGGTCAAGGAGATATCCTCCCTAAGCTATAAAGCAGTACAGTTATGCCCGGCTTTAGCAGAAAAGGGCAATGCTTATTTGATAAACGATGTTTTGGCCGGCGCTGAGCTTTTGAATGCCGGTTTCAATTCCGCGCTGGTGAATATAGAATAAATATCGATAAAAACGCGTAACTTTTGGAGGTTAATTAAGTGTCTGCGAAATTATTAGAAGGAAAACCGATTGCCGAAAGAATTAAAGAAGAAATAAAAAAAGAGATTGAAGCCTTGGGCAGAAGGCCGGTGTTGGCCAGTGTTCTTGTCGGGGATAATGCCGGAGCCGAGGCATATGTTAAGTCACAGAAAAAAACAGCCGAGGCATTGGGTATCGAATATCAATACCATAAATTGGGCGGCGATGCCTCTGAGGAATCTCTTGGCCGGTTTATAGATAAATTAAATAATGATAATGGTGTAGGCGGCATTATTATTCAGATGCCGCTGCCGGCACAGATTGATTATAAAAAAATAAGCAGGTTAATATCACCTGTCAAGGACATAGAAGGGATGCATCCGGCAAATATCGGGAAAATTATTTTCGGCAATGCTAAAATATTACCGCCTACCGCGGCTAGCGTGATGGAATTGCTGGCGGCATCCGGTATTGATTTATATGGGAAAGAAGTTGTGGTAGTAGGCCATAGCGAAATCGTAGGAAAACCGCTTGCGCTTTTATTATTAGAAAAATTTGCGACAGTTACAGTATGTCATATTGGAACAAGCAAAGCGCAAAAATTAGAAGAACATGTTAAAAGCGCTGAAATTTTAATTGTCGCAGTAGGCCGCGCGGCCCTTATAAAAAAGGACTGGGTAAAGCCGGGCGCCGTCGTCATAGACGTGGGTATTAATAGAGTAGACGGTAAAATAGTCGGCGATGTAGAGCCGGAGGCGGCTGAGAGAGCCTCAATCATTACTCCTGTTCCGGGAGGAGTCGGGCCATTAACAGTTACGCTTTTAATGCGTAATTTAGTAGAAGCGGTAAAGTTGCAGCGATAAAATTTAGTTAGCGAGGAGGCGTATTATGGATTGTCCGGTATGTAAGAAAAAAATGTCTCAGGAAAATCTTGGAGGCGTTCTCATAGATATTTGTAAAGACGGATGCAAGGGAATCTGGCTTGACTGGATGGAGATCAGAAAACTGGATGAGAAAAACGAAGGTTTTGGCAAGGCGCTTAAAGAAGCGCTTAATTATCTAAGGACAAATGATGATAACAGAGGCGTAATTAATTGCCCGAAGTGCAATAAGCCGATGCATATGCATAAATACCAGTCCTCAAACCAGGCAAATATAGATGAGTGCTATAGCTGCGGAGGGTTTTTTCTTGATTCCGGAGAGCTGAAAATGATACGGGATGGGCACATGAGCGAAGCGGAGGAAAAAGAATATACCGAAAAGCTTATTTCGAATATGCCGGAATATGGGCAGGCTGAGAACGATCTGGAAAAGGAAAAAAACAGGGCGCAGGCCATACGTAAATACGGAAGTTATATAACCAGTTATTACATAAAAGGCAAGTTTTTTAAATAAGCCGCTATATTCAGGGGGAGAGAGTAATGTCGCTTAGGAAGAAGGTAGAATCCGGAAAATTTATTTTGACAAGCGAGATAGGGCCGCCTAAAGGCATAGAGACCAAAGTCATTTTGGAGGATTGCGAATTAATCAGGAGCAGGGTTGACGCTATAAATGTGACGGACTTACAAAGTTCCGTGATGCGCCTGGGATCGCTTGCGGTTTCGGCCATTTTAAAACAACACGGTTTTGATCCGGTATATCAGCTAACCTGCCGTGACAGAAACCGCCTGGCTTTACAATCGGACATTTTATCCGCCGCAAGCCTCGGCATTGAAAATTTACTTTTGTTGACCGGAGATCACCAGTCGCTGGGCGATCATCCTGATGCCAAAGGGGTTTTTGATCTTGATTCAGTGCAATTAATTGAGGCGGTGCGCGGGCTTGAATCGGGAGTTGATATGGCGGGCAAAAAACTTCAGGGAGAGCTGCCCAGATTTCTTAAGGGTGCCGTAGTTAATCCGGGGGCTGAGCCGGTTGAGCCTCAGATTTTAAAAATGAAAAAAAAGATAGAGGCAGGTGCTGAATTTTTTCAGACGCAGGCCATATACGAAGTTGATAAATTTGCCAAATTCATGGAAGAGGTCCGAGATTTTAAAGTACCCATATTCGCCGGCATTGTTATGTTGAAGTCTGCGGGCATGGCGCGTTTTATGAATAAAAACGTGGCAGGCGTAGGCGTGCCTGATAATTTAATAAATGAGATTGATCAGGCAAAAGATAAACAAGTAAAATCAGTTGAAATTGCCGCGCGGTTAATTAAAGAATTAAAACCGCTTTGCCAAGGCATACATATTATGTCTATCGGTTGGGATAAATTGGTGCCCAAGGTATTAGACGCGGCCGGTTTATAAGAAAATTAAAAATTAAATATCAAATATTAAAAATTCAATGGCGAAAAAATTATACTATGATGTTTCAAAATGTTTAGCTTGCAAGAGTTGCGAGCTTGTTTGTGCTGTAGGTAAAAGCTCATCAAAAGAACTTCAGGCGGCACTTTCCGAAGAAACCAAGCCGCTTTCTTGTGTTAAGGTGAAGTCCTTGGAAAGCAAAAATTTTCCTATTGCCTGCAGGCACTGCAAGGAGCATCCTTGCGTTTCAGCTTGTATAGCAGGAGCTCTTTCTTACGATAAAACAAAAAAGCTTGTTGATTACGACAGGAATAAATGCGTGGGATGCTGGATGTGTGTTATGGTTTGCCCTTATGGCGCGATAAGAGATAATAAGGCGCTTAAGATTCCCGTAAGATGTGATTTATGCCAGGATGCGGATGAGCCAAGGTGTTTAAAGGCATGCCCTGTGGGCGCGATTATATATTTAGAAGAGGAAGAATTAGATAAATTACTTAAACCAAAGAAATCTGTGTAATCATTTTTTAAAAAATCGGTGTAATCTATGTCTACAAAAAAAATAGTAATCATAGGTAATTCGGCCGCGGGAGTTGCGGCTATAGAGGCAATCAGAGAGAGGGATAATGCGAGTAAAATTACCGTTATCTCCGATGAGTCGTATTCCGCCTATTGCCGCTGCCTTATTTCAAACTATTTGGCGGGAACAATAGACGAAAACGGCCTTATATACAGGGATAAAAAGTTTTATGCGGATAATATGGTCGAACTTTTACTGGAAAAGAAAGCTGAAAAGGTTGACGTAAAGAAAAAAAATGTTGTGCTGGAAGATAAAACACAAATTCCTTACGATTCCCTTATAATAGCTACGGGCGCCTCCAGCAAAATGCCTAAAGATTTAAAAGGCGTTTCTAAAAAAGGGGTTTTCGCCTTTCGTACCATAAACGACGCCAGAGATATTTTAAACCTGACTACGGTATCTCATACCAGTTGTATTCTAGGCGGAGGATTAATAGGCCTAAAAGCCGCCTATGGGCTAAAGAAAAGGGGCCAGGATGTAAAAATTATAGTAAGGTCCGGAAGGCTCATGTCGCAGGTTGTAGACAATATTGCCTCCAGTTTTATATTAAAACGTTTTCAGGACAACGGGATAGAAGTGTTATTGAATTCCGATGTTTCCGAGATTATCGGCAACGGCGATATGAAGGCATTAAAACTTGATAACGGAAAAGTCATAGGATGCTCCTTGGCCGTTATCGGCAAGGGCGTCTCTCCTAACGTAAAATTAATCAAAGAAACAGATATAAAGACGGATAAAGGTATATTGGTTGATGAATATATGCGTACGAACATAGAAAATGTTTATGCCGCCGGAGATGTATGCCAGGCCTATGATTTAACCATGGGCAAGCCGGAAATAAACGCCCTTTGGCCGCACGCTGTTGAACAAGGCAGGTATGCCGGAGCTAATATTTGCGGAGACAATCTAAAATATGCCGGTTCGTTCGGAATGAATTCGGTTGAATTCTTCGGGTTAGCCATAATATCTATAGGCATATTCGACGGTGACTACGAAACACTTTCTTATGCCGATAAGGATAAAGAGGTGTATAAAAAGGTGGTTATCGACGGAGACCGTCTTATAGGCGCGTTATTTGTGGGTAGTATTGCCAACAGCGGGTTATATACACGGCTGATTAAAGAAAGAATAAATATTTCCGGGATAAAAGATGATTTATTAGACGAAAATATAAGTTATGCCAGGATTAAAAATTTAGTAAAAGAAGAAAAAGAGAAAATATATA
>Ga0210019_1000391_pt1 | contig 55322 bp, 42 predicted proteins | sample CryGeyCG2114_020_2_FD_183969 | JGI IMG/M metagenome (GOLD analysis project Ga0210019, IMG submission 183969) | Groundwater microbial communities from aquifer - Crystal Geyser CG11_big_fil_rev_8/21/14_0.20 (SPAdes) (version 2) | ecosystem: Environmental > Aquatic > Deep subsurface > Groundwater ...
AGAGTGACAACGAATTTGCACTCAATATGCAGGAAGCAAAAAGAGTGCTTTTCAGGTCAATTTAAAAGCAAAAACCCGCCATTATTGAAAATCTATTTCAGGGGACATCTTAGGATTGGAGAATACTTTGTTGTGAGCCCGAGTTATCAACACGAAACTGTTGTTGATAGTAGGACTCTGCTCTATACTTAAGACAATACTAATAACCTATAGATAGGATAGCATCTCTTCTTTAAAGGGTGCTAAAAATCAATAAAATATTATGGATGACTCAAAAAACAAAAACATTGTGCCGATTATACTAATCATAGTAATCGCCCTGCTGATTGGAGGATATTTCCTGTTTTCACCAAAGAGTGAAGAGGGTGACGTTCAGAATACAGACAATTTGCCTGATGATTCATCGGCTCTTTTTGAACCCTTGCCACCTGAACCTGAGTTAAATGAAGAAGAAAAAGAAGAAGTTTCTTCAGAAAAACAGGATATTTTAGACAGAGTTGATTCCGAAGAACCACTTACTGCAGAAGAGAAAGAGGAAATAAGAGCTGTTTTAAACAATCGTGACCACAGGTCATTTGAATTTACCGAGGAAGAGAAATTCCGCATAATCCAAGCCTTGAATCAGTAGTTTCAATTTTGTATCGCAACCCCTTTTTACTGATGAATGACTTTAAAAACATAAACTCAAGAGTGATTAGGAAAACCTATCTTATTTTTGCAATTGTCTTTGCGTTTTTCGGTGCTTTTTCTGTTGCCGAGGCTCAGTCAGGGGGTTCGGAAAGGTGTGTGGTGAATTTTTTTCATGAAGTCGTCAGTTTGAGCGGTGGAAATAAGAGAGTGGATGTTGATGTGACAGCTACAAATTGCGGAGCTTTTACTGGGGGAATATATGCAAACTCTTCGGCTTCTTTTAGTTATCCTCCTGATGGATTTGGGGGTGTAAACGATGATGTCTACGACATTTACGATTATGGAGACGGTGTTTTAAATGGTTGGAGAGAATGGCTTGCTAGTAACTCTCCTTACACTTCTGGATTTAGAGAGGCGGATAATAATCAGACATTTCTATACAATAGGGCAATCTTCGGGGGTCAAAATTATACAGATCCGCCAGGAAGAATGACTATTCCAAGCGCTTTGGAGATAATATTATCTCCTATGAGCTATACGTTGGCTAACTATAATGATCCTCCGGGGACTTTTTATGACGACACTAATATTTACTCATCCCAGCTCGGATGGGGTAATTATTCCCTTACCACTAGTAGTGGATTTACTGGTTATAATTATATATGTCCTGATGGGGATCCTGGTATTTTTACTGGTAACGGTGAAAGCGACACTTTGTTCTTAGAAGTTAATACGAGATATTGTGTTAATAACGGGCGAGGTAGTGAAGATTATTATTACAGCGAAGGTTGCGTCCCTAAGACTAACGACTCAATAAGTGTTCCTGTGGATTGCGGAAGCTCGATTGAAACAGTGACTATTGAGGTGGTGGGTACACCTTCCAACTCTCCCACTCTACCAGATTCTAGGCCCGATCTTGTCGCTTCTATCTCGGTAGCTGGAAGTGGTGCGATTTCTTCCGATACTTACAAACCGGGTGTTGAGCTGTCAATCGCCGGTACTGTTAGAAATGAAGGAAGCTCCAACGTCACGGAAAATTTCAATAACATATACCAGGTAAGAATCCCTGGTCAATCTTCTTTTGTCAATTTATCTCCTAATACAAGTGAATTAGATTCAAAACACCGTTTGGGCGGTATTGTTGTCGGTGTGTCTGAGGCTATACCTGGCAATATAACTTATACCCCGACAAACACCGGTGAATATTATTTCCGGGTTTGTGCCGACCGTCCTCCTAATCTGCCTGGTAATATAGATGAAACTGACGAGAACAATAACTGTTCAAATGAGAAAAAGATAACAATAGTTTCACAACCCGACCTCACCGCCCCCACCGCTCCATTAGTTTCCGGAACTCTACTAAACGGGGAATCCGGCACCGCACAAGGTAGTAGCAACCCTACCTTTAGAGCAGGCGAAACAATATCTTTCACTGGTACTATCCGAAACGCCGGAGATGAAGCGGTATCGGAAACATTTGGCAACAAGTTCAAGTACAGATTGAGTGGTACAAGTTCATATACAGATTTCAGTGTGACTCCAACAATCAGTGGCTTAAGCGCCGGAACAAGCCATAATATTTCATACAACAATCACTTAGTCGGTTCTCAAAACCGAACTTACGACTTTATCGTTTGTGCTGATAGCACTAACTCAGTTAATGACGAATCAGACGAGACCAACAACTGTTCTCTTCCGACCACCGTAGTTTTTGAAGTCCCACCTGCTCCACCTGCTCCAACAGTCGATCTCAAAGTTAACGGATCTGATAATCTATCATCAGTACTTTACGGCTCCACCGTAAACCTAACCTGGACTTCAACAAACGCAACCTCTTGTACAGGTACAGGTTTCTCTACTGGAAATGCGACCAACAATACAAACGGTGTAACCTCACCTTCAAACACTCTCCATCATCAAACCTACAGCATATCTTGTACCGGAGCCGGTGGCACCGCGACCGATTCTGCCATCGTGCACTCCAGACCAGGACCTGCTCCGTTTACAAGCTCTTCAAATTCATGTTCTTTAGGTGCGGGTAAAATACATGTAACTTGGGATGCGGGTGGAGTGAATCTAAAAGATGGTTTTGTAGTTTTGCGTTCATCAAATGGAGCAAACGGAAGTTTTTCAGAAATCTATCGCGGAAATTCATTTAGCTCTTCACATATCGATTCAAATCTTACTGCAGGGACTACTTATCATTATCGTGTTTCAGGTTACAACGAACACGGCTATTCTCCCTACGGTACCACTTCAAGTGCTCCTTCTGTGGAGTGTCCTCCTGATCCACAACCCGACCTCACCGCCCCCACCGCTCCATTAGTTTCCGGAACTCTACTAAACGGGGAATCCGGCACCGCACAAGGTAGTAGCAACCCTACCTTTAGAGCAGGCGAAACAATATCTTTCACTGGTACTATCCGAAACGCCGGAGATGAAGCGGTATCGGAAACATTTGGCAACAAGTTCAAGTACAGATTGAGTGGTACAAGTTCATATACAGATTTCAGTGTGACTCCAACAATCAGTGGCTTAAGCGCCGGAACAAGCCATAATATTTCATACAACAATCACTTAGTCGGTTCTCAAAACCGAACTTACGACTTTATCGTTTGTGCTGATAGCACTAACTCAGTTAATGACGAATCAGACGAGACCAACAACTGTTCTCTTCCGACCACCGTAGTTTTTGAAGTCCCACCTGCTCCACCTGCTCCAACAGTCGATCTCAAAGTTAACGGATCTGATAATCTATCATCAGTACTTTACGGCTCCACCGTAAACCTAACCTGGACTTCAACAAACGCAACCTCTTGTACAGGTACAGGTTTCTCTACTGGAAATGCGACCAACAATACAAACGGTGTAACCTCACCTTCAAACACTCTCCATCATCAAACCTACAGCATATCTTGTACCGGAGCCGGTGGCACCGCGACCGATTCTGCCATCGTGCACTCCAGACCAGGACCTGCTCCGTTTACAAGCTCTTCAAATTCATGTTCTTTAGGTGCGGGTAAAATACATGTAACTTGGGATGCGGGTGGAGTGAATCTAAAAGATGGTTTTGTAGTTTTGCGTTCATCAAATGGAGCAAACGGAAGTTTTTCAGAAATCTATCGCGGAAATTCATTTAGCTCTTCACATATCGATTCAAATCTTACTGCAGGGACTACTTATCATTATCGTGTTTCAGGTTACAACGAACACGGCTATTCTCCCTACGGTACCACTTCAAGCACTCCTTCTGTGGAGTGTCCTCCACAGCCGAAGCCGGATCTAATAATCTCAACTCCTCCCGCTCCTGATTCGACTCCTGCTGTCGGCTCTACTGTGACATTTACGGGTACGGTCAAAAATACAGGAGGTAAAAAAATAACCAATGAGACTTTTTATAACCGTTTCTATATTTATGTAAATGAAAGTTCCAGTAATGTATTAACTTTGTCGCCCGATAGGAGTATGTCGTCTCTTGATATAAATGAAGAGAAGAGTGTTACATCTGCAAGTTGGACGGCAACCGCAGGAACGCACAGAGTTCTTCTTTGTGCCGATGGTGTGCCTCAAAATGGAGGCAACATAGATGAGCTTGATGAGAGCAATAACTGTGCTTCATATGTGTTTACGACAGGTAAAGCCGATATTACAGCTACAAATGCTTCCATATCCACACTTTCTCCTACTCCCAGTCAGACCGTTACTATCGATGGAGTGATAAAAAATGAAGGAGCTGCTTCTGTTCCAAGTATGTTCTATAACAATATCCAGTTACAGATAAGAAACAGCCAGGGGACGATTGTTTCCAACTGGGCGGATTGGAATTCTCTTGGCGGTATAAATGGTCTCTCTGCCGGAGCTCAGAGGAATGTCGAGTTGTCTTGGCAGGTCGGCGGAGTAGACGGTCTCAACTATTATTTTAGAATATGTGGCGACAATGCTAACGATGTGGACGAAGAAAACGAAAACAACAACTGTTCAAGTATTATAGGACCTATGAAAGTGGTGGCACAACCCGTCGCTTCTGTAGACATTGAAATAAGCGATTCCAGTATGGTGTTTAGTGAAGGACCTGTTACCGTAGCTTACGGCGAGGATGTTTATGTCAGGTATACAGGTACCAATGTCTCAAATTGTACTGCTGTGGCTACCCCATCGGTTTCAAGCTGGTCGGGGAGTGTAGCTGTAGGTAGTTCTTGGAATAACAAGCAGGTGCTGTTTCCTCCTTCGGCATCTAATAAGTTGCACAGGTTCAACATTTCTTGTGTGAGTGATATAAATGGTTCCACTGTAACAGATTCCTCCGCAGTCGAAGCTCGTGTTAAGCCTGGCAATACTCCACTTCTAGCTTCTTCAAGGAGCTGCTCTTCCACCCCTACTACCGTTTCTCTTACATGGTCGAGTAGCGTACTTCAAGATGGTTATAGGATTTCAAGGTCAACCGACAATGTTAATTTCTCACTTTTGACAACTCAGCCATCAGGAGCAACATCGTTTTCAGACAATGGTCTCACTTCCTCCCAAACTTATTATTACAGAATAGTCGGTTACAACTCATACGGAGAAACAGCTCTGCCTCCGGGAACAGCAACCGCCGTGGGATGTCAGGTTGAGACAACAGACTTAAGAGCGGTATCGGCAAGCCATTCGGGAGGTACTTCCTCCGGCTCATCCATAACTTTCAGTGGTACAGTCAGAAACACCGGCACCACAGATATAAATTCGTCTTTCACAAGTTCTTTTACCTTGGTTGATACTGATAGTGGCAATACAGTGAGGACGTTTAACACTTCAGGTGGGTCAATCCAAAGCATTTCATCTGGACAATCGATTTCAAAAAACTCAACACCATCTTGGACAGCTGTTCCCGGAAATTATCGAATAACATTCAATGTAGATACTTCAAATGACATAACTGAAGCAGACGAGAGTAACAATAGCGTTTCGGAAACATTTTCAGTATCAGGGGGTTCGTCTCCGGCACCTTCCGTCGATCTCAAAGCCAAAGATACAGAAGATTCGGGTGCTTACAAACAAGGACCAATATCGGTTGATTACAACGACAGGGTACGTTTAGAGTGGAGTACCGAAAACATAACTTTGGAGAACACCGGAGGCAATCAAAATACTTGCAGTGCAAGTGTGTCGCAAGGTAGTGATTCAAGCTGGACAGGTGTAAGCTCTAAGAGTTCGATTTCATCAGACGGGCCATACGAGGTGGTTGGCAATAATCTGACCACGACAACCGTCTATGAGATAACTTGCTACAACCTCTCCGATCCAAGCGATCCGAATTCAAGACAAAGCGCGTCGGACTCGGTAACCGTCAATGTCGGACCTCCGCCACCACCGGAACCTTCTGTTGATCTTCGTGTTCGCCCCGCCGGTGATTCGGGAGTCTATAGCAATAGCGCGAGTGTGGAAGCCGGCAGGGAAGTTGAGTTGGTTTGGGAATTGCAAGATTCAAATGCCCCAAGTTGTGAAGCTATTTCTCCCGAAGATGGCTCCGGAGAGTTTAAGGAAGAATTACCTACAAATAGCGATGCAATGCCCAACCAAAAAGCAACTTCCGCTAAACTCAATGAAAACACAACCTTCACAATAAGATGTAATGATTCAAGATATCTTGAATCTCAAGATCCACAAGACTCCGTAACAGTAGAAGTAAGTGAGAGCGAGCCACTTCCTCCGCCTACATTTGAAGAGTTTTAGACGCACATACTGTCAAGTGAAAAGAGGGGATAAGTAGTGTAAAACGAAAATCACAAAAGCAGACATACTAAAAACGGTTACATATAGCCGTTTTTTGGTATATGGCGGTGATACTTATCTTGAAAATAAAGGGTTGATTTTTTGTCGAAATATGGTAGTATCAAATTAGTACTTTGACATTCTGCCTAAAAAACTCGCTTCGGGTGAAGTGAGTTGCAGATAAACAAAAACCCTCAACATCGGACTAAAATATGAAAAAACTCATTCTTTTAATCTTTCTTGTTGCAGGGGTGAAAATCTCTGCACAAGAAATTTCAATTCCCGACTCGTTACCGATTGGAACCGAGGAGGATATGTGGGAATACGCAAATGAACAAACGGTACGCGTTTTGTTCAATCTTAAACGCTTGGCGAGTGGGAATCCTCCCGCCACTTCTGCAGACCATAGCGGTTTGTGGGATGTAGTATGGGGCAAGTCCTACCCGTTCATTCCCAAGACGGATAATCTGGACGATGTGGTTAAAGAATTCCTTGACTACGTATCTAAGGAGAATCCTCTTGAGCCGGGGAAGATTCACGGTTTGACTTATCAATACCGTGGTGAAAAGAAGTACAACAATGGATTCGTCTGGGGTTTCGAATACTTTGAAGCCACTGACTCCAGTACATTTCCTGAAGAAATGTACTCGGCTGCGAAACCTAACTTGTTCGAATACTTCCCAATACTGGTTCGCAATGTTGTGGATGTGACTATATACAACCGTATTGACGACCCCGGGGACACTTTTTACGGATACGTGTATTACACGTATTACGCCAATAGTGAGGTATGGAAAAGTCCTTGGGTGTATCAAAACAGTGAGTACGGTACTCATCCAGATGGTCAAATTGAAATTTGGACCGGCACTGTTTTAGACCGAGGCGGAGAAATCGTCCTCGAGTTTAAAAACGGTGTAACAGCCGCCTACAACTTAAGGACGGGGAAACGCATTTTCCCCTCCGTCTCAATCACTCCCGAACAGAAGATTTCTCAGTTTTCTGTCGGGGGGAAAAAATCTTCGCTGACTCCTTCAGGAGTCAAAATCGAGGTCAAAAACTTCTTTAGTGACGATTATGTCATTATCGAAGCGTCGTCCGACCTGAAAAATTGGTCAGACATCTCAAACCTCGTCCCTGTTGTAAACGGGGAGGCAGAATTCACCGATGAGTCGCCCACTACGACGGTGCGATTCTATCGGATCAGGTAAAAATTTTCCGGGAAAGCCCCGGAAGATCATTCTCAAAAGCCCGCACTTCGTGTCCGGGCTTTTTTGATTGTCCGCAGTCATTTTGTTGGGAAAATAGAGGATTGCTTCTTTGATTACTAAGTAGTATTGTTTTTAGTAGAAAGTAATAATCTTGAAACCAAAGGCTGAGAATGAATAATATTTTAAGTATCATTGAAGATATCAAGTGGTCGAGTCTCAAAAAAGTAGTTTCAATTAGGAATTTAGGAACAAAAAGAAGAGGGAGTGGAAAATCGATTCTTAATTTGGAAACTATAATTAAACTGGGACCTGTTCCTGTAATTAAAAATGAATCAGAAGCGTACAGGCGTTTTTACAAGTTATTAGGTAAGAATGCTTATGGAATCTTCCCTCGTACCATTTATAGGAAAATATCTCCTAAACAATCTTTGATTGCCATTGAACCTGTTCAAGGAATAACTTTTGAACAAACAGTAAGGGGCTTGATTAGGGGTGCTTACGAGTATGGACAAAAAAGTCGAAGCGTCGAGAAAATACAAAAATCGATAATACGTCTATCTGAGGAGGTTCTATTGAAATTGAGAATTTTACATTCTGGTGTCAATTGTACGGATCCTAAGAAAGAGATGGACTTGTTCTTGGTAGAAATGTCGAGGGGTTTGTCTTACAGTCTTAAGCGATCTAAAATAAAATCCAATTTTAGTGCTATTTTGAGGGTTGGTAGTGATTTTATGGGGACAGTCAGTCTTGCTCATCGGGATTTAAGTCTGATAAATATAATTGTTGTTAATGATTCCGTCACTTTTATCGACCCAAGACATCACGTGGCAAGCTCTACTCAAAACCAGAGGGGTGCAAGATTCGCTTCACCTGTTATTGATCTTGTCGCGTTTAACGTCGCTTTGCAAAGAAGTGAGGTTGAGGTTCAAAATATTTTTCCGAACCTACGTCTTTCGGCAAGGGATTATATTGAAAAAGAAATTAGTTATCTTTTAAGACAGGGAGTGTTTTCACCTGCTATGGTTGCATTGTCTGAGGCGGTTGTTTGGGCTGGCTATGCGGCGTGTAGATGTAGTAACTGTCTTAATTCTAAGAATAAGTTTCTCCGCGATTTCGTATTCTCAAAAACAAAAAATTGCCTTGATGTTCTTTGCGCTCTTAAATAAGAAACAAAAACCAGCCTTTTGGCTGGTTTTTTAAAAGCACCATACTTATTATTAGTTTCGTGATAAAATACCTAAATGTTAGTGGAAGATAAATATTTAAAATTTGCGTTAGAGATCGCAAAATCTGCCGGTGACATAATAGAAAGAGATCTCTCTCTGCAAATTAAGAGAACCCGAAAAGAAGACGGTACCTTTCTAACCGGTACGGATATTTATATAAATAGAATGGTTGTAAAAGCTGTTAAGGATAGGTTTCCGGGTCACAGCATTAATTCTGAAGAGGGAAGTTTCTTTTTGGAAGGAAGTGAGTACGTTTGGTTATGTGATCCCCTTGATGGTACAAATCAATTTGCGCGTGGAGTAGCTCTTTGTGCTTTTTCTCTTGCTCTTGTAAAGAATGGTAAAAGTGTACTTGGTGTAATTTACGATCCTTTTTGTAAGAGGATGTTTTATGCAAGAGAAAACAAGGGTGCATTCTTAAACGGTAAAAAAATAAAGGTTTCCTCCTCTCGTTCCCTGTCAGGATCTCAATTTGGAGCTATACATTGGAGAGGAGCTGAATTCGATTTTTCTAGATTGCCGGATGTTTTAAGAGATAATGATGCCAGATCAATGCAGGTTTCAATAGCTTATATGGGGGCACTGGTCGCGGGAGGTACTTTTGAAGGAACTATATTCCCCGGCACTCAACCAAATGAAACAGCCGCTATAAAAATAATTGTAGAAGAAGCGGGTGGAAAAGTTACTGATGTATTTGGAAACGATCAGAGATACGACATACCGATAAAAGGGCATATTGCATCAAATGGCATATTGCATAAACGGCTGTTAAAAATAATTAGTAGCATTATAAAACCGTAATTTAAAAGGTGACAAAAATAAAATGCCCGGTAAAACCGAGCATTGTTTTAAAGTTCATACGACCATGGACGGAAGTTTAGTATTTCATTGACATAATCAGCAGATAGTAATTCCGATTTAACTACCTCCTCCAGTTCATTATGTCCAATATGTTCTTCTGAAGATATGTGCAGAACTTTCGGGGGAATTAATGAATCTCCACATTGTGTTATTGCAGAGACAGAGCATTTGACGTTAAGTCGGGTGCTTATAGATTGGGCAAGTTTTGCGGTCAAGTATCCCCAGACTCTACCTGTGTGGTAAACGGGGTTTTTGCCCGCCCAAGACTCTTGTGTACCGCATCTGTTGGGTGCAATAATACCGAGAATCGAATTGCCCCTTCCTACAACACCTTCTTCACCGCATTCAATACAGCTTCCAATACCCAGCATATACGGATTTTTCTGAGGATTAATCTCTATTGAGACGGTCATATCTAATGGGGATACGATTTCTTTGGCAATAACAGTAAGCTTGGATTTATAATCATAAATCAGTTCAAGATAATGCTTGAAAGATTTAGTTTTTTCGCTCAGTGTCGGTACAGACATTATTATGTCAATATGCTTGTCTTCTCGAATAGCGAACACTTTTATATCTCCACCTATTTCTGTAAAACGAGGAGTGAGATAACCATCGTCTGTCCTTTCCCAGAAATATTTTTCCAATCTATAAACGAGTGATTCGGTTGCGGTTGGGGGCCAATGGGAAACACATAAAGAAGTGTCATTTGCCATTGGTCTATCAGCATCCGGTACATCTCTACGGTTCCGTGGAGAAAACCGTCTGGGGTTGCGATGGAACTGTGTTGCATTACTTATTACAACTAAGTCGTCCTTGGTTATATTAGGTAATACTTTGCAAAGATAATTTTCGACTGCTTTTTTTTGGATTGATTCAATTTCAATCATATTTCGACCGAATCTGTCTGATATCCTTCCGTTTACTTGAACCATTATCGGTTTAAGACGATCGCATGTTCCAAAATTATTTGTGAAATTACCTCCTCCTATATAGAGTTTATCAAAATTGTGGTGGAGTATAATTCCAAAATTATCAATACAATGTTTAGAAAAATATACAGATATTTCATTTGATAAAGCGTCTGCAAGCGAATCGGGATGACCGACCCCTTTCCGTTCGACAATTTCAAATGGTAATTTATCCGGGATCATTAAGTTCCTGTCAGTTTTGAGAAAATTTAGAGACATTTTAACCTCCTTTTTTGTTTTGATTTTCAAATATCGATAGTATCGAAATCTTATTCTAAATTACATCAATTTTAATATTATAACAACTCTTATTAATAATTCGATTTTTAATTAAACCCCAAAAGGTAAACCACTGGTTCTACCAGTGAGACTTTAAAGGTTTGACCTATACCCGTAGAACAGAAAAGACATGATATTGTAGTTTGTATGGCTTGATGAACCGTTTCTCAATCACAAAAACTTCTTTAGTGACGATTATGTCATTATCGAAGCGTCGTCCGACCTGAAAAATTGGTCAGACATCTCAAACCTCGTCCCTGTTGTAAACGGGGAGGCAGAATTCACCGATGAAGCACCGCCCAAGGCGATGCGGTTCTATCGGATCAGGTAAAAATTTTCCGGGAAAGCCCCGGAAGATCATTTCGCGAAAGCTCGTACTTACTTAACTTAGGTACGAGCTTTTTTGCATTTGTTTGCATCCGCACCTTACTCCCAGTTTTCTTTCTTACTTTAAAGTAAGAAAGAAAACTGAAATGCGGACAATATGATTCGCTTTTACTACGATTGATATTAAATTCCAAAATTCATCCTTTTCGTTATCTACAGTCGCATTATGTCTTACAAAGTAAATCACGATTTATTATTAACTCTATAAAAAAGTGGACGGAATTTATTATCCGTCCACCGCAATCTTCCTCAATAAATGTCGAATCAGGCAATATGCTCTCAGGTCTTCACAGACATAATCGGGTAACTCATCGATGGAGATCATCAATCTCTGAATGCGTTCCCCTTCTGTTACCGATCCGAACACTCCGTCTTCAGGGTCAACTTGATCATCGTCTATCTCGGCAAATGCGAGATAACAAACATCATCCGTCATGCCAGCAGACACCGATAGTGGCTTACCGTGATTCAATAGCTCAATAGCATCTTCAGTAATAGTAATCCCAGCTTCTTGCTGAGATTCTTTAACCAGCAAGCTTTTCACGCCTAAACCACAATCAAAGCTGCCGGCCACCGTTTCGGTGATTAACCCCTCAGAGTTTTCGGACGTCATCAAAGAAACTCTTGGCTGGCGAATCAAAACAATATACCGCTTGCTTCGATTATAAAGCAGGACGCAGGCCGAACCAGTCGATCTGATTACTTCCTGTTCGCCAAACTGAGTTTCAATGATTTCAACACGAAAGTGACCTTCATAAACCGTTCGCTTATTCATTTGTAATCCTCCTGGATGTAATGTTTACAATTACTTCAGGCGAATCTCGCCTTTTTTTACCCTATAATAAAGCCGTGTAATTGCAACCGCTGTCGGCGATGTACCAAAATACCCAGCAAGCATTTTTTCAAATAAAGCTTTGATGCTGTAGTCAATATAACCAACAATTTTTTCCCCCTCTTCTGGTTGGGCTGTTGTTTGATGCAAACCGCTGGCTAGATAATAAATCCTTTTGTCATTAACCACACCTTTTTGTTCAGCGACTAAAAACTGTTTCCATTTACTGGCAGTTAACCCTAACTCTTCTTTCAATTCCCGTTTTGCTGCCTGCAAGGGCTTTTCTTTTTTCTCTAAAATGCCGGCGACAACCTTGTCTTTAATTTTATCGCCACGATCCCAACGTTTCTCTCGGACCAATCTAATTTTACCAGCAGCAGTAACGACAAAAATATGTACTGAACCAGCTATATACACTTTTTCAAATTCAATATTTTTTTTGTTGATTTTTTTCGGCTCAAGCGTCAGTCTAACTACTTTGCCGTTGAAAATTTCTTTCTCCATACTCCCCTAGTATAAACTATAAATCAAACTAAAAAAAGCCGCCTCTACCCGAATTCGACGTTTAACCGCAACGCTTAGTATAGAATTTTAGGAGAAATAGAAGACACAAAGTTTGGGGCGGATTCGGACGCGCCTTTCTTTAAATCAATATACATACGCGAAAGATGTCTGACACCAACCCGAGTCTTCATGGGATATATATTTTTACGAAACTGTATTTTATACACATAACTTGCGACTAAGTCGCCATTGATTTGGTATACTTATAGGACATACCCATTCGGCGAATTTCTTTGTTGCTTCGGTCGGGAAAACACTCCCCGTATTATGTATGCGTCTCCCATTTTCCCTCCCTTGCGCCTCGAACTTCACCTGAATCCGTATGTCCTATATTCAGGACAATCGAAAGTAGGTAAGCTACCATTTTACTTAATTTATGTATATTGAAGAAAAACAATTACGTGATTTTATAAGGGACTCCGGTTTGATTTCTCGTCGTGACTTCGACGCGATGGTTGAAAAAGCCGATGAAGAAGGAAAAAGTATTGGCGAAACTTTGGTTAAAAATGGAAAGCTGGATGAAGACGAACTTAGAAAGGTCGAGGCATATATACTCGGTATACCTTTTGTCGATCTAAAGACACAAAAAATCGACTTTGAAGTACTTTCCCTGATACCGGAGCCGATAGCAAGAAACCATAATATTATTTCTTTTAAAAAAGAAGGAGATTCGCTTGAGGTTGCTATGCTCGATACCGATGATCTTGCGGCAATCGACTTTGTAAAGAAGAAGGTTCATCTCAAAATACTACCTCGACTTACTGACTCTGCGTCAATAAAGTCGGTTCTTTTACAATATCAAAAAAGTCTAAAAGCGGAGTTTGGAGACATAATAAAAAAAGAGTCCGTTGAAATTAAAAGTATCCCAGACGGCGGAGTCGAAGGGAAGGACACTCCTTCAAAAGAGACCCTTAAGAAATTGGCGGAGGATTTACCCGTCGTAAAGATTGTTGATACTCTACTTAAACACGCAATTTTACAAAATGCATCCGATATACATATTGAACCACACGAAGCCCAGGTCGTTATCAGATACAGAATAGACGGAATCTTGCACGACACTATGGTTTTGCCTAAAAATGTATCAGACAGCATAACCGCAAGAATCAAGGTTCTTTCCAATCTTAAACTTGATGAAAAGAGATTGCCTCAAGACGGCCGTTTTAAAGTCGAAACCGGAAGCGAAAAAGTTTCTTTTCGAGTTTCAATTTTACCGACTCATTTCGGAGAGAAAACAGTTATGCGTCTTTTGAAAGACAGTGTTTCGGGTTTCACACTCGAAGGTCTTGGTTTTCACGGTACATCTCTCGAATATTTGCATAAAGCACTGCGTGCCCATACTGGAATGATACTGACAACTGGTCCGACCGGTTCCGGTAAAACGACTACTCTTTACACGATGATTGACCTTCTAAACACTCCTGATGTAAATATTTCAACGGTTGAAGACCCGATTGAATATCAAATGGCGAGGGTAAATCAAACCCAAGTTAAACCGGAAATCGGCTTTACTTTTAGCTCGGGACTCCGTTCTCTAGTGCGACAAGACCCCGACATTATAATGGTCGGCGAAATCAGAGACAATGAAACAGCTTCCCTCGCAGTCAATGCCTCACTCACCGGACATCTTGTACTTTCAACTCTTCACACCAACAGTGCTTCAGGTGCGATACCGAGACTTCTCGATATGAAAATCGAACCCTTTCTTATAGTATCGACCCTAAATGTGGTCATCGCACAGAGATTGGTTCGCAAACTTTGCGATTCGAAGGAAAAATATTTTCTAAACAAAGCCGGTATAGAAACACTTGCCAAATCTGTTGACCTCGACAGAGTTCTTAAAGCGTTAAAAGAAGAAAACATAGTGCCGGCAAAAGCAAATTGGGAAGATGTGCCTTTTTACAAGCCGCGCGAATCTGAAGAATGCAAAGACGGATACGGCGGGCGAATAGGAATACATGAAGTCTTACCAGTAACTCAAGAAATCAAAGATATGATCATACAAGGCAAGACTTCAGGTGAAATTGAAGACTACGCTCGCAAAAGCGGGATGCTTGTAATGATAGAGGACGGAATCTTTAAAGCCGCTCAAGGACTTACGACAATCGAAGAAGTGCTTAGGGTCGTATCTGAGTAAGTATAAATCGCGAGATAGTTAAGATTCGACTAATAAAAACCGGTACAAGATGTTATTTCACTTTAAAGCTCAAAAATTGGATGGAAGCGTGTATGAAGAAGACAGAGAGGCGACAGATAAGTTCGCGCTTTATCGAGATGTAAAAAAAGAAGGAGGGATTATAATTTCCGCCGATGAAATTGAGAGCAAGAGCTTAAAAAAGTATTTTGAAAAAATCGATGAGTTGCTCGGAAGCATAAAAATCCACGACAAAATAATTTTTGCCCGCAACTTGGGTTCGATGTTGCATGCGGGTCTTTCTCTCTCGCGTTCACTTTCGGTGATTGAGAGGCAAAGCAGAAACAAAAAACTCAAAAAAGTGATACTCGATGTCTTAGAAAATGTGAGTAAGGGAGAAACTCTTCATAATTCGCTCGACAAGCACCCAAAAGTCTTCCCACCACTATTTTCCTCTATGGTAAAAGCCGGAGAAGAGAGCGGCTCACTTCCTGAGACTCTTTCGACGGTGGCATCTCAGATGGATAAAATCTACTCGCTTCAGAAAAAAGTCCGTGGCGCTCTTATATACCCAATTATAATAGTCATCCTTATGATTATTATAGGCATAATAATGCTCGTCTATATCGTGCCGAATCTCACCAGCACATTTACCGAGCTCGGCGTAGAGTTGCCACTTAGCACCAGAATTATAATCGGCATAAGCGATATATTACGTTATCAGTTCTTATGGTTTATCGGGGCTGTCGTTCTTATTGTAATCGGGGCTGTAAGTTTTATGAGAACTCGTTCAGGTAGAAGATTTTTTGACTACTTTTTCCTTAAGATACCAATCATCGGGCAGTTGGTAAAAGAGGTAAATACTGCTCGTACGGCACGGACTTTGTCTTCCCTTCTATCTGCCGGTGTAGATATGTTAATCGCACTTACCATTGTCGGGGAAGTTGTACAAAATTCCTTTTATAGGGAAGTTGTTGAAGATGCCAAAGAAAATGTCGAGCGTGGAGCAACTCTTTCTTCTGTTTTTGCTGAAAATGAAGAACTTTACCCACCTTTTGTTGGAGAAATGGCGAGCGTTGGTGAGGAAACGGGGAAATTGTCGGATATGTTTTTAGAAGTCGCTGTATTTTATGAGGATGTTGTTGATCAAAAGACCAAAAATTTCTCGACAATTATAGAGCCGTTTATAATGGTATTTATTGGAGTCGGAGTCGGATTTTTCGCAATTGCCATGATTTCGCCGACTTTGTCGCTTGTAAATGCTCTATAAGAGCCCATCTAATAACCCACCACAAAATGATAAAACAAGAAAAACAAGTTTTGTTTCGCGCCGTCGCACTTCAAAATTCGGCAAAAAACGGCTCATCCTTGCCCGCCATAGCTTTAGCGGAGGCGGGGGTCAGAGTACCTCGGTACACTTCCATCGTCTTCACCGTTTTTCTCTCGAATTTTGAAATGCTTTGGGTTGCGATGGGTTATTAGATGGGCTCTAAGAATTTGTTCAATATATCGACGCAAAATATGACTAAAAATCTACATCAGAAAGGTTTTACTTTGATAGAAATTCTAATATCGCTCTTTGTCATAGGAATCCTTCTTGGAATAGTAGTGGTAAATTTAAACAAATCAAAAAAAGAGACGATTGTAAAGACGGTTACCGATACGTTACTTTTTCGTCTTGAAGAGGCACGAGCCAACGCACTTGCTGGTAAAGGTGGAGAAAATCAAGGGGTTAAACTAAACGACGATTCTTATATTGTGTTTTCGGGATTGGAATACAATTCTTCCGACCCCGATAATGTGGTTTACGAATTGGATTCAAACGTTTCTCTTTCAGACACGACAACCAATACTGACCGCACTGTAATATTTAGTCGTCTTACCGGAGGGGTCGAAGAATCATCGACTATAACCATATCTTCTGATTCGGGAGTCACAAGGACAATATCAATAGACTTATCGGGAAATATCGATTTGCAATAACCTATGAAAACCAAAACAAAAACCAAAGGTTTCAGTGTTATCGAGATTATAGTCGCTCTTGCCATAATTTTGACTGTCGTGATTTTTATTAGCAACTTGATGAATCTCTATTTTAAATTTACGCAAAGGGTGGGTTATAAAACTCAAGCCGCGGTACTTGCCGAGGAAGCTTCCGAGGCAATTCTAATCATACGGGATATGGGATGGATAGAAAATATAGACTCACTTTCTGAAGGGGCTAACTACTATATTGATTTTGAAGATGGTGAGTACTTTGCCACTTCTACCCCTATTGTAATAGACGGCACACTTAGTCGAACCATAGTAATCGAACCCGTTTACAGGGACGAAAATGATTCGATAGTTGAGTCGGGTACTGAAGATACAAATACCAAAAAAGCCACCATAACAATATCACGAGTTTCGGACGGGTACGTATTTTCAGAATCGAAACTTCTTATTCATAATATACACAATAATTAATATGAGACTGTATGCTACTGGAAGTATTAATCGGGGGAAAGGTTTCACTTTGGTGGAACTTATTGTCTATATTGCCGGAGTCACTTTGATTCTTGGTTTGATTTCGTATCTTATTGTGAAGAGCTATTCGTTGTATGAATATTTTGCAACAAGACTTCGGGTAGACAGAACAGGGACGGCAATCATAGATATTGTAACCAAAGATATTCGAACAGGTAGCTCCGTAAATCTTGAAGATAGCGTTTTCGGCGTGCCAAACGGGTCATTGTCAATTACGGCTGTGGAAGATGGAGAGACGGTTGTCAAAGAAATATATTTAGAAGAGGGTAGAGTATATTATAGTGAAGACGGTGGATCGGCTACGGCAATTACCCCGGAAAGTTTATCGGTCTCCGGACTTCAATTTACAAATATAGACACTCCGGTTTCGGTTGCCATACGATACGTTGTTACGATAACCTATACGATAAAAGGCGAAACGTATTTTGAAAGCTATCCGGGAGTAGCCGTCCTTAGACGTTCTTATGAATAAAAAAAATAAAAAATTGATTTTCAAAGGAGGGCAAGTCGTTATGATAAACGTACTTATATTTATCATTGTCTCCGGTATTATTGTATATGCCATATTGTTCCCTTTGGTATCGAGCAATTCATCGGCAGGTGCTTTCATCCATTCAAAACAAGCATTTATGGCAGGAAATAGTGCCACCGAAGAAGTTTTGTATAAATTGAAAAATCAAATGGAGGTGTCCTCGGAGACAATCAGTATCGGAAATGCTACCGCGACAATAAATGTCGCCAACACGAGTAGCGGTAAGACGATCACTGTAAACGGACAATCCGAAGATTTCGAAAGGAATATTGAAATGGAAGTTGAAGAAGTTGTTGGCGTAAGTTTCAGCTATGGACTCCAATCGGGAGAAGGCGGTTTTGAAATGGCGGGTGGTGCCGGTATTTACGGCAATGTTTATTCAAATGGCGATATTTTGGGCTCCGGCGGACCATTTATTACCGGTTCGGCAACGGTTGCAAACGGCTCCGATCCTTCGACTGATGTATCGCATATCGGTACAACACCCGCACCTAACGTAATAGATTTTGGAGGAAATTCTACTCCGCAAGACGCGGCACAGAGCTTTGTTGCCGGCACGACAACTCCAATCACAAGTATCAGATTCTATATGAAAAAAAGCACAAATAACTGGATGAATAACATCACAGTCCGTTTGGTAAACGATTCTTCTGGCAGTCCGGGCAAGACAACCTACGCTTCCGCGACACAAAGTGCTTCGCAAGTAACAACTTCATTTAATTACCTGACTTTACCTTTTACCAGTCAACCGGCACTTACTTCAGGTACAACTTACTGGATAGTTTTCGATACGGGGACTACATGGGGTTCTTATTATTCCCTCGGTGGATCGCAGAATTCATACGCAGGCGGACAAGCCAAAACAGGAACATGGTCGCAGGGCAACGGTGGAACATGGGGCGACACTTCACCTTCCGGAATTGATATATATTTTGAAACCTACGCAGGCGGTGATACTGGTCTTATAGATGGCATAACAATCGGTCAGTCCGGCGGAGATGCTTGGGCGCATGAGGTCAATAATTCTTCAGTTACCGGTACAATATATTGCCAAGCGTCTACAAATAACAACAAAGCTTGCGATACATCACGTCCTGATCCTGTACAATCACCCCTTCCGATTTCAGACGGAAATATCGAAAGTTGGAAAGAAGAGGCAGAGACCGGCGGGGTTTACAACGGCGACAAGAGTTTTGATGGGAGCGAGGTTGTGTACCTGGGTCCGCAAAAAATAGTCGGTGATCTGTCGGTCGGTTCCGGGGCGGTTCTCAATGTAACCGGAACTCTTTGGGTTACGGGCGACATTTCCCTTTCAGGGGAAGCCAAAATAAAGTTATCGAGCAGTTATTCCGAAAATAGTGGAGTGATCGTAACCGACGGTAATGTTTCAGTAACGGGTGGTGGTGTGTTTGAAGGGAGTGGTACCGAGGGGAGTTATCTTCTGGTTGTAAGTACAAGCTCTTGTCCGACTATCGGGTGTAGCAACGATTCGGCTATAGAGGTTTCCGGAGGCACAGGGGCGGTAGTCTTAAATGCTCAAAAGGGCACAATAGAATTTTCAGGCGGAGCCCAAGCGAAGCAAGCTACCGCTAAAAAAATCGTGATGACCGGTGGAACATCTGTTCACTACGAAACAGGGTTACAAGATATAAATTTCACAAGCGGTCCTTCCGGGACATGGAGTGTAGCTGGTTGGCGAGAGATATAAATGTTCCTCCAAATCTTAGTGTAAAAATGCTAATATTATCTATAATATGAAAGCTAAAAAAATAGTTATAGGAAATTGGAAAATGTCCCCACACACAAGGGGAGAAGCGAAGTCTCTGTTTGATTCGGTGAAGAAAAAAGTCACCTCTGTAAAGAAAACTAATGTTGTCGTGTGTCCTCCGTTTGTGTTTTTGGGAATGCTTGCCGGTAGTTTACGCTCCAAAAACATCTCGCTCGGCGGTCAAGACGTGTTTTATAAAAGCAGAGGTTCTCATACTGGAGAGGTAAGCGCCGATATGCTTTCTGATTCAAGAGCTGAGTACGTTATTGTCGGACATTCGGAACGTCGCGCTCTTGGAGAAGATGATGAAATAGTTGCAAAGAAAGCTATTCAGGCGGTTACGGACGGTCTATCAGTGATTATCTGCATTGGCGAAGACAAAAGAGATGAATCCGGTAAATATTTGTCAGTCTTATCCGAAGAACTTAAAAATTCACTTTATAAGTTTCCGCAACAACATCTAAATAAGCTAATAGTAGCTTACGAGCCAATTTGGGCGATTGGCAAGACTACTTTTGATGCTATGAGCCCGGCTGATATAGAAGGTACAGTAATCTTTATAAGAAAAACTCTTTCTCTTATGTACGGTAAGGAAAGGGCGAGTACTATACCTATAATATATGGAGGTTCTGTAACTGTAGGTAATGCTAAGTCGCTTATAACCGATGGTGGTATAAGCGGATTCTTGGTCGGACATGAGAGCTTGATCGCTTCCAATTTCAACGAAATTATTTCAATAGTAGAACATGCTTGATCTACCATTTTTAAGCGATGATATAAGCTTGGAGGGTAAAAAGGTCTTACTACGACTCGATCTTAATATGCAGACCGAAGGAGATCGTGTGCGGGATGACTTTAGGTTTAGGAAAAGTAAACCGACCATAGATTTTCTTATCAACAAAAAAGCAAAAATTCTATTGGTAACTCATTTGGAAGATGAGGACAAGAAGCCGATACCGATTTTGCCAGTCTATAATCTTTTAAAAGATTACTATAATGTTATAAAAGCCTCTACTTTAAAATCATCGGGGGAGGCCTTGTCAAAGGTTAGTCCAGGTTCGGTAGTTTTGCTTGAAAATGTAAGACTCTGGCCTGGAGAGAAACAAAACAAAGACGATTTTGCTCACGACCTTGCTTCGCTTGTCGATTTGTATGTAGGTGACGCATTTTCTGTTTGTCATCGGGAACACGCTTCGGTAGTTAAGGTTCCCAAGCTTTTGCCACACTACGCAGGTTTTTTACTCAAAGATGAGATAAGTCATCTAAGCGAAGCTTTCAATCCAAAACATCCTTTTGTTTTTATCTTGGGTGGAGCCAAATTTGAAACCAAGTTGCCTCTTGTCGAGAAATTTATTTCGCGTGCCGATACTGTATTTGTTGGCGGTGCTTTGTCTAACGACATTTTAAAAGCTTCGGGTCTTGAAGTTGGAAATTCAAAGGTTTCAGGTTCGGATTTTGGTATCGATAAAATTATGAAAGCCAAAAATATTGTCACCATAAAGGATGCATTAGTTGAAAGTGATGGTAGGGTTACGGTCAAAAAAATTGACTCTATAGAAAAGCAAGATTACATAAGAGATGCTGGTCCTGAAACATTAGCGAATCTTAAAAACATTATAAGTGGAGCGAAATTTATATTGTGGAACGGTCCTCTCGGATTTTATGAAAGAGGTTTCTATGGTGGGACGGAAAAACTGGCTGCTTCGATTGCGAGAAGCGATGCCGTCTCGATTGTCGGTGGTGGCGATACTGTAGCAGCTCTTCAAACTCTTGAACTTGAAGATAATTTTTCTTTCGTATCGACTGGTGGCGGTGCGATGCTCGACTTTCTCGCCAACGGCACTCTGTCCGGTATTGAAGCTCTAAGAAATAGGTTTTAGTTGTTAGGTTTTAGTTGGTAGGGGGAAAGAAGAGGAAAGAAAAAGACAACACCCTCCGCTTCGAGGACTCAGCACCTCCCTTGTAGGGAGGACACCCGAAAAAAGAAAGGGAGAATACCGAGAGGAAAGGAGAAGATAACATCCAGTATTAGGGGTTACCGGAGTCTGTTTTAGGTACGGACATTTGGCGGGGGAGTTTTGCTTGCCCGCCGTAGCTTTAGCGAAGGCGGGCTTGTCTATCGTAGCTTTGGCTCGAGCGGGGAGTAGTGTTCAAATTAGGTGAAACAAAACAGACCTTGACAAACCTACTAATTCGTGTATAATAGAGATAGGAAAGTGAGGTACTTTGAAAAATGATTTGCAGGTGGTCATAGCCAAAAGGGGCTTATAAATAGGCATTTTTTGGTTATGACCACTGAGGGTTCGTAGCATAAACCCCTCGAGGAAACTCGGGGTAAACTGAAACCGCAACTATGTCATAGTGACTCTGTTGCAAAACCAAAAGGAAATACTATGAGCGATCTAATGCTCGATGTTGGATTGGCGAATGAGCTGAAGTTGGCGTTTCGCCGTGAAGGTAACCGTGAAAGTAACTGGACAGGGGAGAGAATCAAGCGTTTAGCCGATACTCCGGGACTGCTCTCGTCAGTCTTGGATGTTATGGACGGCAACGCCGAAATCAAGCCGATTCCGTTTGTCCGCCGACTCTCCACGGAACCTGTTGTTATTCCCGAGACCGACGGCTCCCGCACCATCGCGGGTGCACTAGACGTGTTCCCGAATTTCATTGACGGGGATTTCGTCAATCAGGGACTGAATGTCCCCGACGAACCAACTCTCGAGATGAAAGTGGTCGTGGATGAGCAAATCCGCGATGGAAAATCCCGTCAAATCTATGACGGATACGGTGTGCCACTGGAGCGACTCTGTCTGACCCAGCACCAAATCGTCCTGTTTTTTGAACGGGAAGCGGAGAAATATCTCCGCGGGGATGGTTGGGCAGGGTTCCGGTTCCTTGTTAAAAGAAAATCGGATGGCAAATTCTTCGTCGTGTACGCGTGTCGGCGCGCGGATGGTGACCGCAAGGCGTACGTGGATCCGCTCTCGGACGAGGGCGTTTGGTTTGCCGGGAACCGTCGTCGGTTCGTTCTCCCGCAACTGTAGCCCTCGGCTACTTAGCTCTTCTGACCCTTTGTCTCTCAATCCCTCTGACACTTTGCAAAATTAGTTTTGTGGTGTTGGAGGGATTTTTGTATAATAAAAAAGCATTCATGGGTAACATCGTGGTAAAAATACTTCGGTGACATGTTTGTGTAAGAATGCATTTGAGAATTTTGTCGGACACGTATCCTTGATACAAAGTGTCTTGCAAGAGAGTGGATGTATTTTTTCAAAAATTAAAAAAACAATCAGTTGGTGTGATAAACTGGCGGACTTCTATGTCCCAAAAAATTCGCATTTCGTCATGATTTGGCGAGTTATGCTACGGATGGTTTATCACACAAATTCTTCGTCGTGAACGCGAATCGGAACGCGGATGGTAACCGCAAGGCGAACGTGAATCCGCTCTCGAACGAGAACGTTTGGAATGCCGAGAACCGTAATCGGTTCGTTCTCCCGAAACTCATTGTTTCTCCCGCTATCTCCGCGGGAGTTTTTGCTCCAGACCTTTCTTCCATCCGCCAATTTGCCGTCCAACTTCGTGGAGTTGCTCTATGAGCGTGGTATATTTCTCCATCGGGATGAGTTTACTTTCCCACGCAAGTTGGATAAAAAAGCGTAGAGTATCAAGATGGGTGATCGCTCTCGTAAGCTGTACCACCTTTGTCTCCGGAGGCAGATAGACCGCTCCAAAACTTATCTCCAAAAGCGAGAGAAAATTATTCTCAATCTTTTGCCCGATACCCATTCGCTCTACTCTTGGGAAATTGCGGTGAATAGCAAGCCAGAATTGGTATGCTTCCTTCATCTTCATAATCACTGCCGGAAATTTAAGAGAGAGAGAGAGAGAGTTACTTGTCATTTTTTTAAAAAATTAAGGATAATGTACGACAATATCATATCGCTCAAAAATTTGCATATCGCCTGGAACGAATTTTTGCCGGGCAAGAAGAACAAGCCGGATGTCGCCGAGTTTGCTCTTAATCTTGGTGAGAACATTTGCATGCTTCACAACGACCTACGCAACAAAACCTACCGCCACGGCTCCTACAAACACTTCAAAATTTCCGACCCAAAGCCCCGCGACATTCACAAGGCGAGCGTGCGAGATCGGCTTTTGCACCACGCTATACACCGAGTGCTCTATCCGTTCTTTGACCCCAAATTCATCTCTGACTCGTATTCGTGTAGAGAGGGGAAAGGGGTACATAAAGCGTTAGACCGCTTTCGGGATTTTGGAAGGAGCGCGTCATTTAATCACACCAAGACCGTGTATGTTCTCAAATGCGACATTCGAAAGTTTTTTGCCAGTATTGACCATTCCATTTTAATCAAAATCTTGGAGAAGCATATCGCAGACACGGATATCTTACGGCTTTTGGAGAATGTTACCCACAGTTTTCATACGAGCGAAGGCAAAGGACTTCCTCTTGGCAATCTCACCTCGCAACTTTTGGTAAACATCTATATGAATGAATTTGACCAATTCGTGAAGCACAAGCTCAAAGTGAAATATTACATACGCTACGCTGATGACTTTGTGATTTTCTCGCAAGACAAGCGCTACCTTTCGGAGCGATTGAGGAAGATGGGAGACTTTCTATCAAATGACCTTTATCTTTCGCTTCATCCCGATAAGGTTTACATACGGACGCTTGCCTCCAGCGTGGATTTCCTCGGTTGGGTGCATTTTCCAACACATCGCGTTTTGCGGACGGTGACGAAACGGCGGATGTTTATGAGGGTAAATGAAAAGAATGTATCGTCGTATTTGGGATTGTGCAAACATGGGAATACCTACAAGATCGGAGCACGAGTTAGAAGATTAATTGAGGATGTTATCCAGTAATTCAGTCATAAGTTACAGGTTGCCCTGTTGCAGATTATCGACTATTTTTTCCGCGTTCCCCCCAAAATCTTTTTTGTCGCCTTTGACTTTGTCGTTGGGGAAAACCCAGATGTGAGCGTGGGGGACCTCATCGCCGACAGTTTTACTAAGTATCCAGTCCGTATCGAAAGCTTTCCTTTGTGATAGGGCTATTTTTTGTACCAATTTGAAATATTTTCCGAGCATTTCCTCCGGTAAATCCCAGACCCATCTGTAGTGCTTTTTTGGTATTACTTGGGTGTGTCCGGGTGACTGCGGGTGAATATCGAGAAATGCCAAAAAATCCTCGTCTTCATAGACTTTATGCAATGGAACCTCTCCCTTTACTATTTTGCAAAATATACAATTATCCATATTTCAATTATATCGTGGAACTTGTAACTTGTAACGCAAAAGCATGTAACATGTAACTTGTAGCGTGTAACACGAGAGGATAATTTTCAATTTTCAATCCTCAAATATGGAAGCCATATAAACCCCTCCCTTCCGCTAAAGCTACGGAGGAACACAGCCGACTCCTGCCTCTTACTAACCTCAAATTTTACGGAAAATATCAAAACATAGGCAACCAGGTTGCCGTAGTTTTAGATTTTTAATTTCCAAACGAAAGAACATGTCCTAATCTACCAATGAAATTCTCCCCTTACGGGAGATCTTCCGAATGGAGACAATCTACAAATCCGTGACGGCGGACTAATCCTAAAAATACGGACTCTGTTTTTCTTACTTTATTATTTGAAATTTTATTAGGTGAATTTTATCCCCTCTCTTTTCGTGTTACATGTTATACGCTACACGTTCTATGTTACACGCTCCATGTTTTCCCTAAAAGCTAAAACCTATAAGCTAACACCTATCCTCTTCCTAACAGATAAAACCTGAAAGCTAAAACTTATTTTCTTCCTTGTATTAAAACGTCCTCCGTCTTAAACTAAAAGAATGAAGTTAGTTACTCACACTCTACTGCCAAAAGGGCACAAGTTTAACGTCCGAAAACTTATATTCTTTGCCAACATAGCCTTACTTTTTCTTATTGTCTATACCTCTATCCCTTTCGCTCAGGGCTTTTTAAACGTAGCGGAAAGCAAGAAAGTAAATATTGCCACTGTTTATAATCCGGAAATGATCCAAGATGCAGAAAGTCATTGGTTTGATTTATATAATCGGGTCCGGGGGGTAAAAATTGGTTTTGTCGGGGATATAATGTTAGACAGAGGAGTTGAATTTTCGGTCAAAAAATATGGAAAAGGGGACACCGGTTTCCCTTTTGAAAATATAAGAGACGAGATGCAAAGCTACGATCTGCTTTTCGGAAATTTAGAAGGACCGATATCCGATAAAGGCAGTAATCATGGTTCTATTTATTCTTTTCGTATGAATCCAAAAAACGCAGAGGAGCTACGAGATTCAAATTTTAGTGTTTTGTCGATTGCCAATAACCATGCAGGAGATTGGGGTATCGAAGCTTTGACCGATACGTTGGATAGATTAAACCGGGTTGGGATTACATCTGTCGGTGTCGGCTATGATAGAAAAGGAGCATACAGACCGAAGGTTTTAACATTGTCTGACGGTACGATGGTTGCTTTTATAGCAATGAGCGAATTTAGTCAACATATTAAAGCAGGAGATAATAATCCTGGAATAGCCATAATAGAGAAAAGTGAGCTCTTAGACAGTATAGAAGAAGCCGAAGCTATAGCGGATATTACGGTGGTTTCGTTTCACTATGGCTATGAATATGAGCCATTACCTAATAAATTTCAAGAAGATATAAGTAAGTTTGCAATCGATAGTGGTGCCGATATTGTAATCGGGCATCATCCTCATGTGTTGCAACCAGTTATACAATACAAAGATGGCTATATTGCTTATAGTCTCGGCAATTTCATATTTGATCAATCATTTTCTGAAGAGACAATGGAGGGCGGGATTCTTGAAGCGATTATAATGGATAAGAAAATAACCAATGTAAGCCTTCGCCGCACTGTCCAAAATGAGATGTTTCAGGTCAATTTCAAAGAGGAAAGCCGATAATTCTTCCCGTGCTATAATGAGCAGATGTCTTCAATTTCGAAAACCTCTACAAAAATAGATGATAATAGCTCACTGGAACTCGAAAGTTACCACCCTCTTATAAAAAAAGTCTTAGATAGTCATAAAATAACATCAAAAGACCAAGCAGAAGTATTTCTAAATCCCGATTATGATCTTCATACTCACGATTCGGCATTGCTCAAAAATTCTGATTTGGCGGCGGACCGTTTGATTAAAGCTATAAAAGACGACGAACATATCGCGATATGGAGTGATTATGATAGCGACGGTATTCCGGGAGCAGTACTGGTAAACGATGTCTTTAGAAAGGTCGGGTTTTCAAATTATGAAATATACATACCTCATAGGCATAATGAAGGTTTCGGTCTAAATATCTCTGGCATCGATGAGCTTGCTAAAAATGGTACAAATTTACTTTTAACTATTGATTGCGGTATCGCTTCTTTCGATGCGATATCCCACGCCAGAGGGCTTGGTATTGATGTTATAGTCACAGACCATCACGAGCTTAGTGGTTCGTTACCTGATGATTCTATTGTGGTAAATCCCAAACAACCGGGATGTCTTTATCCTGAAAAAATGCTTTGCGGTGCAGCGGTCGTTTTTAAACTTATGGAAAGGGTCCTTTTCAAGCTTAGAGAAGATGAGGATGATTTAAACGTTAAACTACATATACCAAAGCCAGGTTGGGAGAAGTGGTTACTTGATATGGTTGGACTTGCGACACTTTCCGATATGGTTCCACTTGTTGGGGAAAACAGAGTGCTTGCAAAGTACGGTCTTTTTGTTTTGCGTAAATCTCCCCGAGTCGGTCTAATGAAACTCTTAAGAAAGACAAAGGTAAATCAAAGATATTTATCGGAAGATGATATCGGTTTCACAATATCTCCACGGATAAATGCTGCCTCCAGAATGGGGGTATCTCGAGATGCTTTTTTACTTTTGTCGACTGAAAGCGAAGATGAGGCCGAGCATTATACCAATCATCTCGACGAAATTAACAACGAACGCAAAGGTGTTGTCGCCTCTATGGTAAAAGAAATTAAACGGCATATATCCGAGAGAGAAGAGATCAAGGACAGTCCTGTCATCGTGCTTGGTAATCCAAAATGGAAGCCGTCGCTCTTGGGGCTTGCCGCTGGATCCATTGCAGAAGAATGTCAAAAGCCGGTTTTCTTATGGGGTAGGGATGGAGAAGGGGTGCTCAAAGGTTCTTGTCGAGCTCCAGAGGGTTTTGATATACTAAAAATCATAAGTAGTACGCCTGAGGGTACATTTCTTCAGTACGGAGGTCATATGCAATCAGGAGGGTTTTCAATTTCAAGTGAAAAAGTTCATTTTTTAAATGATTTACTTTCCAAATCCCACGACTTGATTTACAAAGACGAAGAAAAAAAAGAGAATGCGTCCGCCTTAATTCATGGGGTCATTTCTCCGGAGGAAGCTGATTGGAAACTATACTCTACGATAGAGAAATTGGGTCCTTTCGGAGTCGGAAATCCAAAGCCACTTTTTGAACTTTCAAATATCGAGTTATTGAGGGTAGAGTACTTCGGAAAAGAAAAGAATCATCTGAAATTTGTTTGTAAACGAGAAGGTGGTAAACCAATCGACGCAATACAATTTTTCTACACCCGAAATCCTAAGAATAAAAACTCAAAAGAACTATCGGCAATGAAAAGGGTAAGTATAACCGCTCATCTTGAAAAAAGTATGTTCCGAAACTTTCCGGAGCTACGACTTAGGATTGTGGATATAGTAGAATAGGTGTTAGTTGGTAGCTGTTAGCTTTTAGGGAAAGCGTGGAGTGTGTAACATAAAGCATAGAACGTGTAGCGTATAACATGTAACACGAAAAGAGAGGAAGAGAAAATTCACCTAATTCATCTAATTCCTAATTCACCTAATAAAATTAAAAATTGGTAATTAAAAATTATTGTTTTATAAGTTGTATGTTGTTAGTTGTAAGTTATGTGTCCTAAGTCTTGCTTATCATGAATACCACAACAAAAGATGTCATTATATTTACCGACGGGTCTTCTCGGGAGAATCCCGGTCCTGGTGGATGGGCTGCTGTAATAGTTTTTGGAGGTAGAGAAGTTGTAGAGCTTGGAGGGTACGATAAGAGTACTACTAACAATCGTATGGAACTCCAAGCTGCCATATCGGCATTGTCATATCTCAAATCTTCACCAGTATCCAACTTGAAAGTAATAATTTATACCGATTCATCTTATCTTATAAATGGAATAACTTCTTGGATTTATTCTTGGGAGAGAAATTCTTGGAAGACAAAAAATAAGCAAGATGTTTTAAATCGCGATCTGTGGGAAGAACTCCGGAGGGTTTCAGATAATTTAGAAGTAACATACGACTATGTTGGTGGTCATATAGGAGTAAAAGGAAACGAAAGAGCAGACAAAATTGCGACTTCGTTTGCCGATTTAAAAGAAGATAAATTATATGAGGGAGATATAGAAAATTATTCGATACCCGATATTGTAAGTGGCAAATTTCTAAAGTCCGATTCAGTAAAGGAGGTGTCAAAAAAGAAAAAAAGTAGTAGCAAAAAACCTTACGGCTATGTCTCTATGGTTGCTGGCGATTTCAAATTCTACAAAGACTGGAATATGTGCAAGGCGGAGGTTCTGGGAAAGAGGGGTGCGAAGTATCAAAAAGTTTTTTCAAAACAAGAAGCTGATTTACTAAAGAATCAATGGTCGGATGTATAAGAGACTGTTTGCGGTCTCACCACGAGAGATAGAATATACACTCCGAGTCTCTTCGTCACGTAATTTTGTTAAAATTTGGCTGCAAAACCGTCTATTTTTCGTCACCATTTACCGCGGCGAATGGCTACTCAAACTATCCAATTTTCGCGGGCGAATTTTGGACATTTCGCCTATGCATTAGATGGTGGATATGCTCTTATACGATGAGGTTGGAGATTGGCTCTTAGAATCGTTGCAATGTGTGGAAAAAGTAAATTTCGGGCTACCCATCCTCTATCTCACTTTTGATTTCAAAATAAAAACCCGCCTACGATTAGAACGTAGAGCGGGTCTATTTGTATTTCAGCGTCGGATCAATGCTTCGGCGAGAATGAAATCGACATCATCGTTGATGTTGATCGATCTCTCTTTCGGCATAACATACGCAATAACTTTGGGTCCCCAGAGCCGACCTTCGCGAACAATAGTGGGAAGTGACGCGTATATGGCACCGTTTCTTATGTACACTTCATCAAACACTTGCCTCGGTAGAGGGTAGTCAGATTCAGGAGTTTCTTCGCGGGCACGTAAGAAACCCTGGGTGTCCATCATATACGTCCGTTTCGGATGCACGTTAGATTTCACAACAGACAATACCGATTCAGCGTTGACATTATTTCCAAGCAGTAAACCGACAGCATTATCAATGTCTGATGCGAGGCATAGCGGAGTAGTCACTCGTAAAAGGACCACAGCTCTCGGCTCAATACCACCTTCCTGTACCAGCTTCTCATACGTTGATCGGAATACACCGAACGATGGTTGGCCTGCTACCGAAAGTGAAGGATCGTGCCGCCAAACGTCAATTCCACTGATCTGTCTTGCTGCCAGTTCAATTTCGTCATTGTCAGTAGTAAGAACAATACGGCTAAGTGATCTTGCCTGTACTGCTTTTTCAAGCATGTAATGCAACAATGGCTTCCCGGCAAGCATACGAATGTTTTTCTCAGATAGGCCTGTAGAACCGCCACGCGTGGGAATGATTGCCCATACTTCTTGTGATGTATTCATTTCTCCTCCTTTCCGGGAACGATGTCATGTACCGCAAGACGTTGGAACGGCTTACTCTCGGAAAGCAAACGTTCCATATACACCGCTGCGTACATAGGTCCGCGTCCGATAAGAATAATGAGAGAGGCAATTTCTGGTGGAAACCCAATGTCAAGGAGAATTGAACCGCCTGCGGCCTCGATGTTCATGTATCTGCCACGCTCGGAACCGACGATTGACTCAATATCTCGAGCGGTACGAACATGCTTTCCAATGTAAGTATGTTCGTCGCATAATTTCATAAGGACAATTGCCCGCGGATCTTTTGAATGGAATCGGTGGCCGTAGCCATAGAACGTATTTTTATTATCCAACCGTTCTCGAACCCACTGCTCTACACTTCTGGCTTCGGCTGCTTCTTTAAGCATTTCCATCGATCTCTGTAATGCGCCTTGATGGAACTCTCCTGATCCTGTGAGGAAACCGCCTACCGCCGAATTCAAAAATGGCGAGCGACAATCCGCACCCATACGCACTGCGATGGTACTCTGACCAGTGACACCATGACTGACATGCGAGACAATAACCGCGCGAAGTAAGTTTGCCTCAACTTCACTCGGTCTTCGATCGAAGAGTAAGAGGAAAACCATTTCCTCGTAGCTAAAGCGACGTATGATTTCTTCTTGGTCTACCCCTCGAGTGAGAAGTTTGTTTTTACCAACTTCAGTGATGTTTGATTTCCAAGGTACTTGTTTTGGCATATTGAATCTTTCAGTTATATTTTCGTTTCTGATGTAATACAACACCAGTATCTCTTGATTGTCAACAACCCCATATTCTTGATAGAATGACGGTATGACTAAAAATCTTAGAATAAAAAAAGGATATGGTGATTTCGGTAATTTAAGCAAAAACTACGACAAAGCTCGGAAAGAATTCCCCAGTGAAGCTATGAATTACATCCTTCATAAAATTGCGAAAGAGGAACCATATATTTTGGACATCGGTTGCGGAACTGGAATTGCTACGGAACAACTATCAGAAAATGGAGCAAAAGTTGTCGGAACTGATATAGATGACCAAATGATACGACAGGCGAAAGCAGACAACAAGTACAAAATAAAGTATAAGGTCGCTCCAGTGGAGAAACAGCCGTTTGAGGATGGCACCTTTGATGCAATAACCGCGTTCAGCTCCTTTCACTGGTTTGCGAACAAAATCGCTTTGGATGAAATAAGGAGAGTGCTGAAACCAAATGGATGGTTTTTTGTCATCAATAAAAACGAGGCGGGTGATTTCAAGAAAAGAAACAAAGAGATTCTCAAGCGATTCATAAATCAGGAAATTCCGGACATCAAGAAAGAATACGACCCTGCGAAGGTAGTGAATGAAAACGGTTTCTGTTCCGCCCAGGATCAATCGTTTTTTGTCATTGAATATTTCAGCCCTGAGGAAGCGATCTGGTATATCCAAACAATGAGCGTGTGGAATATGGTCGCAGATGAAAAGAAAGAAGACGCTATTACCGACCTTAAAAAACACTTCGAAAATATTATTAAAGAAGGTCGAGTTGAGCGACAGCTTGAGATTAAAGTGGTGGGAGCTCGTCGAGCTCAATGAGGGATTTGCTCCTCAGTTTCCATTTAAGAGCCAATCTCCAATCTCATCGTATATGCGAAACGAGACACGAAGTGTATCTTCTGCCTCTCGTGGTGAGATTGGAGATTGGCTCTAAGAAACTGGTCTTATGTCTCATCGAGGTCTGAAGTGTCCAAAAATATGGGCGAAAAACGAGCTGGAGTCCGAAGTGAATCGAGATTCAATGAGGACGAAGCGAAGTTTTGCAGTCATATTTTTGGTCATGACGACCCGAAACGGGGGTTTTGACTCATATTACTGTGGTGAGACATAAGATCAGTTTCTAAGACGATTATTTATGTGGCAAAAGTTATCATATATTTTTATAGGTTCTTTCGCAGTCGGCGTTGCTTATAGCTCACTTTATTCCGTCGGATACATTGAAGGTTTGTTTTTGATTTTGCTTTCAGTCGCTCTTTTACTTTATGGAATATCGATTGCCAAGCCATCTGCTCGGAAAGTCTTTTTATCCATAGCTCTTATATTTTTTTCGCTTGCGGTTGGAGTAATAAGGTTTGATGTTTCAAACAATAACGAAAGAAGTGCTGTAGATAGCTTAGTCGGCATGGAAGTTACAATCCAAGGCAGGGTAGTAGACGAGCCGGATGTCCGAGATAAAAACACACACCTCAAAGTCAAAGCCGAGAAACTATTATTTGCCGATGAAGAGTTTGCTATGGATTCCGGTATGCTTGTCATATCATCACTTTATCCGCAATACGAATACGGTTTTGAAGTGGAGATAAAAGGAGAACTTCACAAGCCGGAAAATTTTGAAACCGAATCCGGTCGGGAATTTGACTATATCTCTTATCTTTCAAAAGATGGCATACATTACCAAATGTTTTATCCGGAGATTGTCGTAATTTCTGAGGATGAAAATCTGGCGATAGTAGGAGCTCTCTTTGCCTTCAAGCAGGCGTTTGTAAGTAAAATGAGCTACATAATTCCTGAACCGGCTTCATCTCTTGCTGCGGGTCTTGTGGTTGGGGCCAAACGTTCTCTTGGAGAAAATATTCTTGATGATTTTAGGACCGTGGGGCTTATACATATAGTGGTTTTGTCGGGTTACAACATAACGGTAATTGCCGATTTTGTAATGAAGTTGTTCGGTTCTTTTTTCAGGCGTATGCTGTCGATTGGAATAGGTGTCGGAGTCATAATCGCTTTTGCGATTATGACCGGCGGTTCGGCGACCATAGTCAGGGCTTCGTTTATGGCTATACTCGCTCTGCTTGCTCGTGCCACCGGACGAGTTTATACAATGACTCATGCTCTTGTCGTGGCGGGGTTTTTTATGATTGTTTGGAATCCGAAGATATTGGTTTTCGATCCTTCGTTCCAGCTTTCATTTATGGCGACTTTGGGGCTTATACTCGGAGTGCCGGTAGTATCCAAATATCTACACTTTATTCCGGAAAAAGCCGGTCTTCGTGAAATAGTCTCCGCCACTTTGGCAACCCAAATCTTTGTCTTGCCGATGATTTTGTGGATGATGGGAACATTGTCTATAGTTTCTCCTATCGTAAATCTACTCGTACTTCCTTTTGTACCTTTTACTATGCTTCTGGCATTTCTTACCGGAGTACTCGGTTTTGTGTCGTACCTATTTGCAGCACTGCCAGGTTACGGAGCGTATTTATTACTATCGTATATGCTATTAATCACCGATTGGTTTGCCCGTCTGCCTTTTGCTTCCGTTACGATAAAGTTCTTTCCTTTCTGGACAATGGTCTCTGTTTACATTTTTTATGCAATCTTTCTCTTGTGGTGGGGTAAAAAATTTAAAGATGATCTACAAGTAGAGGAATTGCAAAAATCCGCTTTTAAAAATTAAGTATGACGCATCTTCTTTACTTTCAGTCGGTTTTTGTTTAAGGTCTACGGCAGAGTCGAACCGGTCGACACAGGCAAAGACGCTGCCTTGAAGCGTAAAATCTAAATAAGGAGGACCTATGTTCAGGACTTCAGATGAATGGATCATTGAATATCAACAAAATAACGCACTTTGGATCCATGATGGAAACCCAAAGCGACCACATGCACTTCTTACATCAGGAAAACACTCAAACGGCTTTTTCAACAGCCGGTTAGTGATTTCGGACGAAGTATTGTTATACGACGCTGCTTCCGATCTTATCGAATTGTTCGACATACAAGGAGGAGATATCGATGAGGCACAAGGAGTCGTCGGGCCGCAAACTGGGGCAACAAAACTTGCCGAATTTGTGAGTAATCAGATAATGTCTTTTACCAGAGACGACTGCTTTTTTGCTTCGCCTGCAAAGATTTTAAACGACGGAAAAAAATCTTTGGTCTTTCATAACTATGGAAAATCTCTTGTGAGGGGTAGTTACGTGCTTCTTTGCGAGGATGTGATAACGACGGGGGGAAGTGTCGACCTCACTATTGAGGCAGTTGATTCTGTAGGTGGGGCATCAATGCCGTTTATACTTACTCTTGTAAATCGTTCCGGTCTTACGGAGATAAGTGGGAGAGAGATTATTTCTCTCATCGATCGCCCTATGCCAATATGGACACCTGAAGAATGTCCTCTCTGTAAACAAGGGTCTGAGGCAATTCGACCGAAAGACAACTGGGATCGTCTGAATGCAAGGTATTGAAACCCTCAATAATACGAAAAGAGAACGGAATGAAAAAGACACTAACACCGGCGGACCGTTTGATTGTTGCCGCCGATGAAATTGCTTCGGCTACGACATAGCCAAAAAGATCTTAATCAACGACATCAGCTCGCCCACTCCCGTGGACGAGCTTTTTGTTAGCATTACGTAGAAGTGAAAGTGGCAGTGGACCACTGTACTTCTTGCTTTTGAGAATAAAATAACTCGTGCTATTCTCTTGCTATGGAACAATACATACTGCCTTCGGGTAATAAAATAGATATAGACGGGGTGATAGAGGCTTTTGACGGTGTGGAAGAAGACTGTGTCTATTTACTGGATCTTGAAAAAGGAGATGTGGGCTGTATTGAAAACTCACCTGGCAAAACAAATAAAAGTCCAAAAAAAGGAAAAGCGGAAGAGATGATTAAAAGCGGTCGTTACGTCGCCATTCCTCCACTGCCTCAAAAAGAAAAATTAAAAATCGCCCGGGACTTTCTGGAAATGATGTCCGTAGACCCTGAAGATGAAGACAAAGAGGTTATTGAGGTGGTGAGTAAAATTTTAAACGGCAAATGGAAGGATAAGTCGTATCTCATTGAAGAAATTATTTACTCGTCTGAAACAGGTATTGAAATCGCATGGGAAACTTTCCGGGACGATGTATTGTGGGAAAAAGCTTGTGATTGGTTTGACACGTTGCCTGTAGAAGTGGAAGTCGAGTTTAAAGGATGTGGTAATTGTCCGGCTTGTAAATTGTTTGGGAGCAATCCAACGGAAGAGGAAGTAAAGGAAGTTTTTGAGGAAATGAATAAAAGTACAGTTGCTTTTGGTGAGGAAGAAATGCTGGCGCTTAAAGGTCCCGATGAGGAAATCATGGATAATTATTATAATGCTATGGAGCTCGCGGGCGGCAATCGGTCTGACCGCAAAAGAGCGGAAAAGTTACTGCAAAATTCGATCAAACTTGATCCGAACAATGTGATAACTTACGTGGGTCTTGTTCATTTGTATTATGAATCGGGAGACAAAGATAAAGAGGTGGAGAATGTAAAAATCGCCTACGAGAAAACAAAACAAAAATTTCCCAAGTGGCCAACAGAGATGCCGTGGGGAGTGTTGAGAAACAGACCGTTTTTAAGAGCTATAAAATATCGCGCCGGTTTGCATGCCGAAGAAGGCAAAGAAAAAGAAGCGATAAAGTTATACAAACAGATACTGAAAATGAATCCGAGTGACAATCAAGGTGTAAGATATTTGGTTGCCGGACTATACGCCGGTATAAGCGGAGAAGAAATTGACACTATGGTCGACGAAGGCAACGAAAAGCAAGATTGGGACAAGGTGGAGAATCTACTTAAGGAACAAAACAAAAAGCACAAATTCTGGAAAGAACCCAAGTGGGATTAGAACAGAATTGCCTAATTTCTATAGCTTGGAAACTGAAAAAAGTTGCTGATAAAACTGCAAGATGGTAGTATATATCTGTAGCCACAATAAAGATTAGTTTATACCAAGACCTGATCTGTTAGGCTGCTGTAATAAGGTGCTTTACATCCTGCGGGATGTAAGGTTTACCGCAGAGCTCTAAACCGCGACTCGTTCGCGGTTTATCTCTATCTGATTTTGTGATATTTTAAGGGTTATGAGGTACACTATAGGGCTTGACTTAGGTATTACATCCGTAGGGTGGGCAATAATTGATGAAGATAAAAGACGCATCATTGATTTAGGGGTGCGTTATTTTGATAAGCCCGAAACACCTGATAGTGGAAAGTCTTTGGCAGAACCTAGACGTTTAGCGCGAAGTCAGCGCCGACGTTTAGCGCGGCGCCACGGTCGACTGGATGCAGTAAAAGAAGCTTTTATGAGGGCGGGTTTGTCAAAAGATGAAATTAGGAAAGCTCACTCACAACCGAACAATCCTTATGGAATACGAACCTGCGCACTCGATGAGCTTATTTCTCCGCAAGAACTCTTTATTGCCATATACCACATAGTGAAGCGACGAGGATATAAGAGTAACCGGAAAGAAAAAAGTGACGCAAAGGTAGATAAAGAGCGTGGAGCTGTACTGTTTGGCATTCAGAATATGAAGATCTCTCTTGTTAAAGAAGGTGTACGAACTGTTGGTGAACTTTTTCACAAAAAGATTGTTGAAAATGAGGACAACATTTCTTTTGAAGGTGTGCGTAATAAGGCTGGGTCATACAAGAATTCTGTTACTCGGGGAATGCTCGAAGATGAACTCGGGCAGATATTTTCAGTCCAACAAAAACTGGGTAATAAATTTGTAACTGATGAACTTGTAAAAACAATTGTTGACCATGACACCGAAGATAATGCAACGGGGGCTTTTAATAGACAAAAACATTATGCTCAAGGCGGATTTGAGAAGATGGTTGGTCTGTGTACTTTTGAAGGAAAAACAAAAGAGTTGCGTGCCGCCAAAGCGACATATGCTTTCCAATATAGTTCAGTATTGCAGAAGATAAATCACGTCGTTATAAAGAAAGGTCAATATGATAGAGGGCGACCGTTAAGTGAAGAAGAAAGAAAAATTGCTAAGAAATACATTTTTTCTGTCAAAACTCCACACTATGACGGACTTCGTAAAAAATTGAACTTAGGAGCAAGTGATCGTTTTAATATGGTTAATTACTTTATCAAAGTAAAACCAGGAGAAGAGATTAATAAGGAGAAGTTGATAAAGGAAGCGGAGACAAAGACGAAATTACCTTCGATGATGAATTGGATGAAGTTACGTGACTTGTTAGAAGAAACTGACCCTAACTTTGTACAGAAAGCAGATGATGACAAAACGATTTACGATAGGATTGGAACGGTACTTTCTTTGTATAAAACAAACAAAGAAGTTAAGGACAATTTAATCAACGGTAAGTACGCTGTTGAGAAAATCCCTGAAACTGTAATAGAAGCAATAACTTCTTCTGATCTAACCTATGACTCTTTCGGTAGTCTTTCTCTAAAAGCTCTCTATAATATAATCCCATATTTGGAAGCCGGTGAAGATTATGATACCGCCATATCTAAAGCGGATTATAAAGAATTCGCAAACATCAAACGACACAAATTATTGTCACTTAAGCAAGATGACTATCGCATTACCAATCCGGTTGTTAAACGAACCATATCGCAGACTATCAAGGTGGTCAACGCTATTATCGATAGGTATGGTTCACCTCATCAAATAAATATTGAGTTGGCTCGCGATCTTTCGAAAAATTTCAGGGAACGCAAGAATATTGAAAAACTGCAAGGAGATAATAGGCTTGTAAATGAAAAAGCAAAAGAACGCATGGTCGAGCTCGGAATCCCTGAACCCAAAGGACAGGATATTTTAAAATTCCGTCTCTGGAGCGAACAAAATTGTAAGTGTGCGTATTCTGGTAAAGCAATTTACGAAAATCGCCTCAATGAGGATGGGTATGTAGAGATTGATCACGTTATTCCATTTAGCCGTAGTTTAGATGACTCTTTTAATAATAAAGTGTTGGTACTAAAGCAAGAAAACCAAGAAAAGGGGAATCGTATTCCTTACGAGTGGTTCGGTGGCAATGAAAATAAATGGGCTCAGTTTGAAGCGTTGGTAAAATCGTTTGTCAATATTGCTCCACGAAAGCGAGCGAATCTACTTGTGAAGAAGTATGTGGGAGATGACTTGGTTGCACGTGCCCTCAATGACACTCGATATATTTCAAAATTTGTAAAGAATTACATTGAGAAAGGATTAGAATTTTCTGATCCTGATCATAAGAAGCCGGTTAATACTGTAAACGGTATGGCGACAGCTTATGCACGCAAGCGTTGGACACTTTATAAAAATCGGGAGGAAAATCTAAAGCATCACGCACAGGACGCGGCACTGGTAGCGGTAATGAATAGTAAAACTGTTAAGGATATTGCGAAGGATTCTAAGAAGGGGGAGATAATAAGGTACTTACAATTGCATAAAAAACTCGATGAATTGCCCGAGATAAATGCTGAAGAAGCACATAAATTAGAGAAAGAAATAAAGGAAGAAGAATACCGCACAAAGCTCAATGACCCTTGGGAAGGTTTCCGTTATGAATTAGCGGCACGCATGGAAGATGATCCGATGTATGAATTAGAAGCACATAAAGATGAAATTCTGTGGTTTAAGAATAGAGAAGAAACTGATGATGAACTAAACATAAAACCAATCTTTGTGTCGCATATGCCACGCCGTAAGGTGAGTGGTAAGGTCCATGATGACAAGGTGCGCAGTGCAAAGCGATTTGAACAAGAGTATTCATCGGTTAAAGTGCCGCTCACCAATCTTACAGAAAAACGTCTTGTTGAAGAAGGGTTGTTTCTTGATCCAAAACTCATGCAGACGCTTCTTTCTCGTCTGCGTGAATTTAATGGAGACGCGAAGAGGGCGTTTGCAGAACCGCTCTATAAGACCATGAAAAATGGAGAAAAAGGACCACTGGTGCGTTCCGTTAAGCTTACGGGTGGACAAAAATCGGGTCTATTAATTAATGATGGAGAGGGAATTGTGAAGCGACAATCAATGGTACGCGTAGATATTTTCACCAAAGCTAATAAGAAAGGTAAAGACGAGTTCTATTTTATTCCTGTTTACGCATATCACAAAACGAAAAAAGAACTTCCGACAAAAGTGTGTACTCGAGGAAAAAGCGAGAAGGATTGGGATGTCCTAAACGATAATTACTCATTTAAGTTTAGTGTATATCCAGGTGATTTGTTGAGTATGACAAAAGGTCAAAATATTACAAAAGGATATTATGTTAAGGCGAGGGTTTCAGTGGCATCTCTAGTGGTAGAGACACATAATCGTACTGAGCAAAAGAATACCGGCATTAAATCGCTTGACAAATTAGATAAATATATGGTAGACATATTGGGTAATTATAATAAAGTGCATCACGAAAAACGTATGCCACTATCATAAATAAAAAAACGATACCTAATAGGTATCGTTTTTTTATGTCTTGGAGAATTATACATGTAGGTAACGAGAGTAGACTTTCACTAAAGCAGAATAATCTTTCCCTTATTCAAGGCGATCAGACCTTCTCTCTGCCACTGGAAGACATTGGAGTACTGCTCGTAGAAAATCGCGGTACGCTTCTTACCGGTGCGCTTCTAAATGCTTGTGTGCAACACAAAATAACGGTATTTATATGTGATGAGAAATATATGCCAAGTGGAGTGCTGTTGGGATATCAGCAACATTCCAGGCAAGTTAGTGCAATCAAGAAACAGTTACAGTGGTCATTGCCGTTTAAAAAGCAATTATGGAAAAAAATTGTTGAACAAAAAATCTTAAATCAGTCAGAAGTATTTAGGCTTGTAAAAGGGGAGAAGTCTCTGAAAATACAATCATACGTTAATTCTGTGCAATCTGGTGATACCACCAACCGTGAAGGAGCTGCGGCTCGCGAATATTTTCAAAATATTCTTGATATTCCTGCTGTGCGCTCATTTGATAATCATATCAATGCAGCTTTGAATTATGGTTATGCCGTAATCCGTGGTGTAACATCTCGATCGCTATCTTCGTATGGCTTCTTAACAAGTGTTGGCATTCATCACGATAGTGAACTTAACAACTTCAATTTGGCGGACGACATAATTGAACCCTATAGGCCATATATCGACAGATTTGTATTTCAAAATATTTCCAACGTTGCAGGTTCTCTTACTAAAGAAGACCGAATATCTATCGTTAATTTACTTACAGAGCCGGTTGTTTTATTGGGGAAGACGTATTCTTTACAACGAGCTATAGAAATTACTGTACAAAGCTTGGTTACATCTACCGATGAAAGTGACCCTATAAAATTATTATTACCAACTTTATGAATAATCGATTTATGAGACTTTTAGTAATGTTTGACCTGCCAGTTGTGAAGGATATTGATAGGAAATACGCCACTCAATTTCGCAACTTCCTAATACAGGATGGTTATGATATGCTTCAATTCTCGGTATATACGAGAATTTGTGCCAACATTGATTCAGCAGAAGTCCATACGAAGCGACTCTTGTCAAATGCACCAAATAATGGTTCAATAAGAATATTGACTCTGACGAACAAGCAATTTGCCGACGCAGTGATTGCCGCCGGTAAGAAAAAACCACAGGAAAAGAAAATAAATGAATCACAATTACTTCTTTTTTGATGTAAAAATAGCCCTAAAACATAGTGTTTTAGGGCTATTTTTCAGACAGATTATACCAAGACCTGATCTGTAAGGGAGCTATAACCTTGATACAACATTTGGTTTGCGGGCTTTCATTATACCAAGACCTGATCTGTAAGGGAGCTATAACAACTGCTCTTCGTAGTCCTTCTCAATGGAATTATACCAAGACCTGATCTGTAAGGGAGCTATAACCCTTGCGGTTGGAAAGCACCTCCAGCCCCCATTATACCAAGACCTGATCTGTAAGGGAGCTATAACTACATAATTACCAAGAAGGGCTTTCTAAAAATTATACCAAGACCTGATCTGTAAGGGAGCTATAACGCTTTATTTGTCGCCATCTCCTTTGAAAGTTTGTTTGCGCCTTCTTGAGCAAATCTACCGGTTTCGTATCCAATGATTTCCCTTACGCTCTCTTCTGTATTAGACCGTGGTGTTCCGGAAGGAATTCGCTCTGAGAGTTCAGCAGATATCCCCGCCTTGGTAAGTTCTGTTGTTGTGGTAATATAATCATCAATGTTAGAGAAACTCTTAAAAGACGAGGAAGGCGATATTTTTCGTGTGGTTTGGCCAGGCGAGGATACATTCGACGTACCTTCCTCTATAGTTCGGGTAACTCCCGAAGGAGACGTGCCTTTAGACGGTAAATTTTGGGCTCGTGTGCTTATGTTTGGATTTTCCGAAAACTGATTCATTCTCTTTTGGTGTGGTTTTTAAAGCAATTATGCGAAATGTTTTACAATTGTAGTAATATGGAAATATGCCTCTACCTATTGATCTTATTTTAATACGTCACGGACAGTCAGAGGGCAACGCCGCCAAAAGACGTTCGGAAAAGGGTGATAATAGTGCCTACGCTCTTTTGGGAGGTCGCCATACTCGAAGTTTTCGGCTTTCTGAAAAAGGTCGAGGTCAGGCGGCACAGGCCGGCAAGTGGTTGAAAGAGGAGTTTACCCATGGAGATAATGTTCCTATTTTCGATCGGTATATCACCTCTGAATATGTGCGAGCCATGGAAACCTCGGCTCTTTTGGATTTGCCTGATGCTACATGGTTTAGGAATTTTTATCTTACGGAAAGAGACTGGGGTGATCTTGAACTCTGTCCTGATGATGAGCGTTCGGAAAAATACGGCAAGGCCATGCGAATGCGAAACACAGAGCCGTTCTTTTGGAAACCGCCAAACGGTGAATCATTTGCCGAGCTTTGCCTTAGACTGGACCGTGTCCTTTTTACACTGCATAGAGAATGCAGTGAGATGAAGGTTGTTATTGTTTGTCACGGCGAAGTTATGAGAGCTTTTCGCGTACTTATTGAGAGAATGTCACAGCAGAAATTCAAGCAAATCCATAATTCAAAAAAGACAGAAAACCGAGTAAATAATTGCGAAATACTTCACTATAGTCGGCGTAACCCGCAGACAGGGGAAATTTCTACACACACTGATTGGATGAAGCAATCTCGTCCGGCAAACTATCCTTTCTGGACAACCGGGTGGAAAAAGATCTACCGACCGAAATATTCCAACGACGACCTGATGGAAATTGTAAAAATGTCCCCATCTGTTTTGGAGTAACTTTTATTTGTATGGAGTATATAGTTTTAATGACCTATAACGATCACCAGTAATTGTCCAATCGTAGTACAAATAAACGCCCCAATCGTACGATTGGGGCGTTTATTATTGAATCAATATATTCAGTTTCTTACTTTCTTTATCACGCCCAATCGGCGGCCATGCTTCTGCGGTAAATCGGTCGCCAACGGGGCGACAAATCTTCACTTTATCTCTTAACTTTCTACCTACCAACTTATTACTTACAACTACACAATTCTCGCGTCTGTATAATTTCGTTCAATCACACTCCAATTTAGATTTTCGAAAAAGTCATCTATATATTTTCCCTTACCACTTGGCTGATAATCGGCAACAAATGAATGTTCCCACATATCAAGAGCGAGTATCGGCGAAAGTCCAGTCAGGTGTCCCAAATGTTGTTCGTCTATCCAGGCATTTAAGAGGCGTTTGCTGTGTGGGTCGTAATATAGAATCGCCCAACCTACACCTCGAGTTTTAGCAATTGATTTGAATCGGTTTATCCAATCTTCAAATGAGCCCCATTCTTCCTCTATGGCTTTTTTAAGTTCGCTATCGTCGTCTATTTCTTTAGATCCACCTTCAAAACCATGAAAATAATATTCATGGTTTCTCATACCATCAAATTCAAATCCAAACCTCCTTTGTAACTCGGCGATTTCGTATGTATTTTTTTCCGTGTCTTCTGACAGATCGTCTATATGTTCGAGTATCAAATTAGCATGTTTTACATAGCCCGAATAAAGTTTCAGGTGTTCTTCATTTGTCTTCTGCGATATCCCTTTGAGTTCAGGAATCGAAAATTTTATTTCTTCAAATTTTTTCATAGTTTTTGGAGTCCGAATCTACAAATAGATTCGAATCTGCGAATAACTGATAATGATAATTTCTAACTTTCTATGAAAAGTAGAGTGGTTCCAGTGGTCTGACCGCTGGAACTTTAGGTTAGGTTAGATTTCCTAATTCTTCAGTGTTTGAAAATTAAGAAATTAAAAATTATTTAAAAATTAAAAATTGGAAATTAAAAATTCTTATACACTAAACCGCCCACTTCTACTCAGTACATATATAGTATCATAATACCACGTATTAAAAATCTTCATCACCACTTATGGAGTCGATAAAAAAACATTTATCTTACATACCGTTTTACATTATATGCTCTCTCACGATTTCCACGATTGTTATTTGGTCTATTGCTCTATCTGCATCACCCGACAAACTAAAAGTGGCTTTCCTTGATGTTGGACAGGGCGATAGTATTTTTATAGAAACTCCTTCCGGTACACAAGTTCTTATAGACGGCGGTTACAGCTCATCTGTACTTAGGGAGATTGGGAAACTCGTTCCATTTTTTGATAGAGATATCGATATTGTCATTGCTACTCATCCCGACGGAGATCATATAGGCGGGTTAATATCAGTTCTCGATAGATTTGAAGTTGATATGGTGGTCGAGTCTGGTAATGAATCTGATACGGATCTATATCTCGATTACAGAGAGGCAGTTCAAGATGAAGATGCTGTTCTCATTTTGGCACGGAAGGGTATGAAAATATTTCTTGATGAAAATACTTACCTGTCGGTGTTGTTTCCAGATAGAGACGCTGGAGGTATGGAATCAAATTCAGCATCTGTCATAGTCCGGCTTGTTTATGGAGAAACTTCGGTTTTACTTACCGGCGATTCTCCGGATAGTATTGAAGAATACATAACTTATATGGATCCAAAGAGTGTAAAATCGACAATACTTAAAGTAGGCCATCATGGGTCCAAGACCTCCTCCTCTCCTTTGTTTGTAAGTGCAGTATCTCCTAAATATGCCATTATTTCGGCTGGAGAAAACAATCGCTACGGGCATCCTCATCAGGAAGTCACTCAACTTTTCAATGATATGGAAATTGTCACTTTTTCAACATACGAAGATGGGACTATAGTTTTCGAAAGTGACGGTAAAGATATAAAAAGAGTGAAGTGAAGCAAAGAACTTGCAACAAACAACTTACAACCCAAAACATAGAAAATGTAACGTGAAGCATGAGAGGAAAATTTTAATTTCCCAAAAACATCCCTTTTACCTATGTTTTAAGCCATTTAAACCCGCCATGCGTCTGGCGGGTTTAGGGTAGGGGTTGTAACCATTTCTTAGAGTGAAATTGACCAGACCACTTCCATCTTTAACTTAACAACTCCTGTCCGAACATCTTTTTGGGCAAACACCAACTTTTTCCATCCTTTATTTCCTCTCGTTCTCCTCTAAAACTTTCCACTTTCCAACTTTATACTCTAAAACTGTTTTGCTACATACTTTTCCCATCTTATCGTGTTATACGCTACACATTCCATTCTTTATGCTACACGTTACATGCTACATATAGCTGCCTAACAGCTATATAAGTCCCGCCTTCACCAACGTCTTGTAAGCACCGTTCTTGTTTATTGTTTTTATTGCCTTTGTGGAGATATTTAGGGTAACGCTCTTTCCAATCTCCGGAACGTAGATTTTCTTCTTTTGAAGGTTAGGGTAACTTCGCTTCTTGCCGGTAGGGTTAAACTGAGTAGCACGCGTACGGTTTGAGTACCCGCCTCTTACTTTTGAACCTTTTTGAGTTATTGGACAAATTTTTGCCATAATTTTTATTTTGCCTGACTTTGACCACTGCGGTTTGTTAGGCGTTCGTGTTTCAGTATGGTATCATAATTTTTAACTTTGGCAAGAAAAACTTTAGTAACCATTCACACCTCCTAATTCCTCCTTTCTTAAAGGAGGTGCCCGAGTCTGAGAGGGCGGAGGATTTAAATCCCTCTGAATAGCTGTTAGAAAAGGGATAATGAGGAACGGGTGTGAGCAGTTACAACCTTTATTTTATGGAAGTATTTTTCGCAATTATCATACTTATAATATCTGTTGTGATACATGAAGTATCACACGGTTATGCTGCCGATGCGCAAGGCGATCCTACGGCTCGACTTGCAGGAAGACTCACTTTAAATCCGGTTCCCCATATCGACATTCTTGGTTCGATAGTAATACCTGGGCTGTTGTTGCTCACAGGATCAGGTTTTGTAATAGGGTGGGCAAAACCTGTTCCTTTTAACCCTTACAACCTTAGGAATCAGCGTTGGGGAGAAGCGCTTGTTGCTGCTGCCGGTCCTGCATCAAATATATTGCTTGCAGTGATTTTCGGGCTTCTTATAAGATTTTCTGACTTTTTGTCACTACCTGAATCTTTTGTGGCTTTGTCGGCGTATGTTGTACTTATCAACTTGGTTCTCGCTGTTTTCAACCTTATGCCTTTTCCTCCTCTCGATGGTTCAAAGATATTTTTCTCCTTCCTTCCGGCAAGGTTTCAATATATAAGGGGAATTTTTGAGAAAAACTGGCTTTTGGTATTTATAATATTTGTTTTGGTAATCTGGCAAATTCTATTCCCGGTAATAATATTCTTATTTAAAATATTGACTGGAATTACAAACATAGGATTGTAAAGAATAGTGCGTCTCCGAGATTTTAGATTCTTTTTTTAAGATTACCTCATTCGTATTTCCGTATCTCCATTAGTATTTCGTATTATCTCTCTTTTCTTTAACTTCCCACCCCGTAAAGTCGCTTACGCTCCCCACGGGGTAAACTTTCCAACTCTTCTCGCGTTACACGTTACAAGTTATATTCTTCATGTTTTCCCTCCTTTCGCGTTATATGTTAAAAGTTGCATGTTACATGATTTCCGCTTGCATTTGTCTTTAATATGTATTAAAGTATTGCGTACTTGCTTGTTTGGTACTCGATTTTCGACTTAGAGCGAGTTTTCGAGCGAAACTTACCCCGCCTCATCGGCGGGTCGCCGATGAGGCGACAACTTGGGAGCGTAGCGAAACTTAAAACTTTCCAAATGCCTACAGTAAACCAGCTTATAAAGAAAAACAGAAAGAAAATCCGCCGAAAATCAAAATCGGTGGCTTTGACGCGTTCTTTTAATACTCTTAAAAACAAACCTAATCATTTCGATTCTCCTTTCAAAAGAGGGGTCTGCGTTAAGGTTACGACAAAGACACCTAAGAAGCCTAACTCGGCTGTACGAAAAATCGCCCGCGTTCGACTTACAAACGGTATGGAAGTCACCGCCTATATTCCTGGTATGGGACATAATCTTCAGGAGCACTCCGTGGTCCTACTAAAAGGGGGACGTGTAAAAGACGTTGGTCTTAGATACAGCGTTGTCAGAGGGGTTCTTGATGCCGGAGGAGTTGAGAACAGGAAGAAGGGTCGAAGCTTGTACGGTTCTAAAAAATCCAAATAATTTTGAAAATTGATTATATATGCGAAGAAAAGTAAAAAACAGAAATAAGGTTGGAGATGATCCAGTTTATAGCTCGGAGAATGTTTCCAAATTTATAAATTACGTAATGCAAGACGGCAAGAAAAATGTCGCCAACAAAATTGTTTACGGTTCTTTTGAAGTAATAAAGAAGAAAGAGAAGACAGAAAACCCTCTTGAGGTTTTTACAATGGCTCTTAAAAATGTAGGTCCTACCATGGAGGTCAGAAGTAGGCGTGTCGGAGGTGCCAACTACCAAGTGCCTGTAGAAGTTAGGGCTGATAGGAGATTATCTTTGTCACTTCGTTGGATAATCGGTGCTGCTAAAGCCAAAAAGGGTTCTTCGATGAAGGAAAGGTTGGCAGAGGAGCTAATTGCCGCAAGCAAAAACGAAGGAGAAGCGGTTAAAAAGCGTGAAAACGTGCACAAAATGGCGGAAGCGAATAAAGCATTCGCCCATTTCGCATGGTAAATTTTCCTTAGTTTTGACGAACTTCTTCGTTAAAACATAATTTTGCTCCTGCGCTGTAGCGAAACCTACCACTTAGTTGCAAAATTCTGTTTTACCTCGAATTTCATTCAAAACGAAAGAAAAATTATTTTGTGTTTACCTGTTTCTAACTTAATTTATTAACAGGTATGGTTTGCAATTTATCTTAACTTTTATTAAAAACTAACAGCTAAAAGTTCTGCCCGAACATTAAAGTGGGAGGGCTAACACCTAAAAGCTAACAGCTATTTTATGGAAAGAGACTATTCATTACCATTTGTCAGGAACTTCGGAATCATAGCCCACAAAGATGCAAGAATTGACATAGGACTGCCAATTCTTTTGAGAACCCACGGTTCTCAACGCTCCGCCGAAAGCGTCGGGGCTGCTCTCCTCCACGGGAAAACAGGTGTTTTCCCGACCCCTTTCCTCGCATCAATGTGGGCTTTTGTTAAATAACTTATAAATAATATTTATGGAACGCGACTATTCATTACCATTTGTCAGGAACTTCGGAATCATAGCCCACATTGATGCGGGCAAGACAACCACTTCCGAGAGGGTTCTTTTTTATACCGGTATTTCACACAAAATCGGTGAAGTTCACGAAGGTGAGGCGATAACCGACTGGATGGAACAAGAACAAGAGAGAGGTATTACTATTACTGCCGCTGCTATAACCTGTTTCTGGATCCCTTCTTATAGAGAAAAAGGTGATGAAAGTCACAAACATCGTTTTAATATTATCGATACTCCTGGACACGTTGATTTTACCGTTGAAGTCGAGAGATCTCTAAAGGTCCTTGATGGAGGTGTCGTAGTTTTCGATGGCGTTGCCGGAGTTGAGCCACAGTCGGAGACTGTTTGGAAACAGGCGGATAAATACAATGTTCCACGTGTTTGTTTCATAAACAAACTCGACCGAACAGGAGCTTCTTTTGAAAAATCTTTTGAATCTATAATAACTCGCTTGAATAAAAACGCGGTTCGAATGCAAATCCCTATTGGAGAGGAGGGCGGTTTCGAAGCTGTCATCGACCTTTTGAAAATGAAAGCTTATTACTTTGAAGGCGAGATGGGTAACCAAGTTCGTGAAGCTGAAATTCCTGAGGAGTATGTAGAACAAGCAAAGAAATACAGAGGTGAACTTATCGAAAAGATAGTTGAAAATGACGAAAAGTTTATGAATGATTACCTTGAGGGTAAGGAAATACCGGTTGAGGATCTAAAAAAGACTTTGCGTAAGGCAGTTATAAATGTCGATATATTCCCGGTATTTTGTGGTTCTGCTCTTAAAAATAAAGGAGTTCAGCTTGTGCTTGACGCAGTTGTTGATTATCTTCCTTCACCTCTCGATGTTCCTCCTATAAAAGGTAAGGATCCGAAAACCGACGAAGATATAGAAAGAAAAGCCGATGATAATGAACCTTTTGCTGCTTTGGCATTTAAATTGCAGACTGACCCGTATATCGGACAACTCACTTTCTTTAGGGTTTATTCCGGTAGTTTGGAGTCGGGTTCTTATGTTTATAATTCAACTACTGGCAAAAAAGAACGACTATCTCGAATAGTACGTCTCCAGGCCAATGATAGGGAAGAGGTTAAAAAAGTTTTCGCTGGAGAGATCGCCGCTGCGGTCGGTCTTAAGGAGACAAAAACATCCGATACTCTTTGTGATGAAGACAATCCTATAGTGCTCGATCCGATTAAATTTATCGAACCGGTTATCTCGCTTAGAATCGAACCGAAGACAAAAGCCGACCAGGAGAAAATGGGTTATGCTCTCAAGCGTCTCTCTGATGAAGACCCGACTTTCAAGGTCAAAAGCGATCCGGATACTGGAGAGACACTTATTATGGGCGTCGGAGAACTTCAGCTTGAGATTATGGTTGATAGAATGAAGAGAGAATTTAAAGTCGAAGCAAATGTCGGTAAGCCACAGGTTGCTTACAAGGAAACCATTACTGGCGAAGCCGAAGTTGAGAATAAATACATCAAGCAATCTGGAGGTAAGGGTCAATACGGACACGTTAAAATTAAAATCAAACCGCTTGAAGAATTGCCAGAAGGAGCCAAAATTCCTAAGAGTGTTCATAGATACGATGATTTCGAATTCATTGATTCAATCAAAGGTGGTGTAATTCCTCAGGAATTTATTCCGGCTGTTGAAAAAGGTGTACAGGAATCGATGGAGCGCGGTGTTGTTGCTGGATACAAAATGACGAACATCTCTTGTGAACTTACTTTCGGATCTTATCACGATGTGGACTCGTCCGAAGTCGCATACAAAATCGCCGCTTCGCAAGCTTTTCAAGAGGCTGCAAAAAGATCAAGACCTGTGCTTCTTGAGCCTATAATGAAGGTAGAAGTTATAACTCCTGATAAATTTATGGGTGATGTTACTGGTCATTTGTCATCAAAACGAGGTCAGGTTGAAAATGTTAGTGAGAGAGGGTTGGACAAAGTTATCGACGCTTTTGTGCCACTATCTGAAATGTTCGGATACATTACAACTTTAAGGTCTATGACCGAAGGACGAGCGAGCTACACTATGGAATTTGCTCGATACGAAATCGTACCGCCAAACGTTGCGGAAGAGATAATCTCGGCGAGAAAGTAGAATAGCTTTTAGCTTCAAGGTGTTAGCTTTTAGGGTAAAACATAGAGTATGTAGCTTGTAACGTGTAACATAAAGCATAGAACGTGTAGTATGTAACACGAAAAAAGAGGAATAGAAAATTCACCTAATTTCTAATTAACCTAATTCATCTAATAAAATGCCGAAAGTGTTTTTGGGAAATTATAAAATTTGGAAATTATTTAAAAATTACAAAAATTTAAAAATTAAAAATTCTCTCTCCAGATTTGAGATTTTAGATTTGATTTTTGAGATTTAAGATTCCCATATTTGTATCTCCGTTAGTATTTCGTATTATATCGTCATTGTTGTTATTCAGTTATCTACCTTCGGCAGACAGGTAGGTTATTTGTTATTTATCTTTTCTTTCTAACAACTAACACCTAACAACTAACACCTATTCTGCACTTGCTTCGGCAGCTGTTATTTTTTTTGGTATACTTCTATCAATGCCACGAAAAAATTTAACACTTTTGAGTGCCTTGGTACTACTTTCCGGAATAATAATTGTTTCCGGTTTTTCTTCTCATAGCGAATATGTATTCTCAAATTTTGACAGAATGAAAAAGTCAGTATCGTCAGTATTTTTTAAAGATAGTAAAACACCGGAAGAGTTGAAAGTGAAATACGTCGAAGCACAAAAAGGTATTGGTAAATTGAGAATTATGATTGTTGCCGGACATGATAAGGTTTCCCACGGTGCTAAATTTGAAAATACGAACGAATTTGAAATAAACGCGATTCTTGCCGAAAAACTTGCGGACAAATTATCTACCCGAGATGAAATTGATGTTTTTATGGTTCGCAATATAGCCGGTTATAATCCGGTCTTTCTTGAATATCTTGAAAACAATAAGCAAGAAATAGAATCCTTTGTCGGCAATAAGAAGTACAAAATGGAAAATCTTATAGACACAGGTGAAATACATTCTTATCTTGATGGCGTGCCTCATAATGTCGCTATGCCAGACATTATTTTTATGCTCTACGGCGTCAACAAAATGGCAAATGACATTAAATCCGATATTGTATTACACATACACTTCAACGATTACCCACGAAAAAATATGGGAGAGCCAGGCAAGTATGACGGTTTCACAATTTATATTCCGGAAAGGCAGTACTCCAATTACAATGTAAGTAAGGAGGTAGCAGTTCATATAAAAAATTCTCTTATGGAGTTTGTACCGCTTAGCTCATTACCGAAGGAGAGTGCTGGTATCACTGAAGATCAAGAGCTTATAGCTATCGGAGCTTTCAATACACTTGAGGGAGCCGGACTCCTTATGGAGTACGGCTATATATATGAACCAGAACTTCAAAATGAGATTATTCAAGAAAACTTTCTTGAACTGCTGGCACAGCAGACTTATGATGGCGTGATGGCATTTTTTGATGAAGAATTCGAGAATAGGAAAAATATGGATGGAGAATATTCGAGATTTTCATTATCTAACATAAAAAATACCCTTTATTACGGAACAAAGGATAGCGAGGAAGTCTTCTTGCTTCAAGCCACTCTTAGAGAAAAAGGATTTTATCCGCCAAGCGGTTCTTCGCTTCGAGAATGTCCGATAATCGGTTCGTATGGTCCTTGTACTGCTAAGGCGGTTTCGGAATACGCTAAATCTTTGGAGCTAAATAAATCCGGAAGGGTTTTTGATCCAAAGTCTTTCTGATCTTGTGAGTAGAGCGGATCAATACAGATTCAAAGCGAATTAACACAGATAAAGTACAGATAAACACGGGATAAATCAAAACCCCGTCCGCCACGGCGGACGGATCCCATTCTCCCTTTCTTAAAGGGAGCACCCAGCACTTTCGGAAAGTGCTGGGGAGGGATTTTCTCTCTTTTCTCTCCTCTCCTAACACCTAAAATCTAAGAATTCTCAATTTTAAATTTTAAAACAATGTCTTAATTTACAAATTTTTAAACAAAAACACTTTCGGCATTTTATTAGATGAATTAGAAATTAGGTGAATTAGATGAATTTACTTCCCCTCTTCTCTCTTTTCTTAACTTTCCACTTACCAACTATCATCTATTTTAGGGGAGGTGTCGCTTTCTGAAGCGACGGTGGATGTTCTCCTTCCCTTCTTTTCTATCATTCCCCAGATTTTAGATTTGATTTTTAAGATTTCCTTGTGCTGCATGTTATACGCTACACGCTTTATGTTACACGCTCCAGTTATCCCCATATATCATTTGCCATTCTTTAAAATATAATCCATACTCAACAATAAGAGTGTTACACCTTGGTCAAACTTTATGTATTGACAAAACGTAATAAGTCAGATATACCTAAGCGACAAATGTCGTTCGGTTTTTACTTTAGTAATTTAAGTATGTTTTCAGACAGTCTATTAAAAGCAATTCAATTAATTTAAAAATAAAAATTAAAAAATGAAGAAAACAAAAATATTTTTGGCGGGAATAATGTTGGTGGCGGTCTTTCTAACAGGTGCATCACAAGTTCAAGCAGCTTTGACTTCACAGCAAATTCAAGCGATTTTGTCTGTGCTTAATTCTTTCGGTGCTGATTCTCAGACCGTTCAAAATGTAGACGACTCCCTCCACGGTCGTCCTTTAACTTACCCGACGGATTCAACTACAGAGACAACTCAATCAAGTGGTTCTTTTTGCCATACCTGGAATACGAATCTGAGAGTGGGTGATCGTGGTGCTGATGTTAGGGCATTAGCAATTGCTCTGACCAAAGAAGGAGTTATGTTCGCGGAAGATGGTAATATAGAATTATTTTCAGAACGCAGAGCTTCTTCAGTTGTTGATTTCCAAGAAAAATACGCTTCCGAAATTCTCGCGCCTTACGGTCTATCCCGAGGCACCGGCTTTGTCGGTTCTTCCACGAGAGCGAAGTTGAATGCTTTATACAAGTGCGACAATCCAAATGATAATATTTCCGATCTTTCATATCTGATGAATTCGTCGGGAGAAAGAAACGTTATCGTTGCGGGCGAAAAAACGTGGGCATATGGCACCAATTTATCTAACTACGTCTCTGTATTGGTTAAGCTGGATAATGAAGAAATAAATGAAAATCTATCTAAAGTAAACAGGTCGGCGACACAAGATTCCCGATTGGAGTTTGTAGCGTCGGACACTCTAAAGACAGGCAATTCTACAGTGTGGTTAGAAACCCCTGGCGGTAGTCGTAGTAACACCATAAAAGTTAGAACGGTTGTCAAAGAGTCTGTCGACACTTCCTCAATCACAGTTCTGTCACCGAATGGGGGTGAGACTCTTACTGAAGGGCAAGCATACAGGATTACGTGGAACTCTTCAGGTATCCAAGCTTCAGTAAATATAGATTTGGTTGATGGATTTGGTAGAGTAACGAGGAGAATTGCTGAAAATGTTCCAAATAACGGAAGCTACAATTGGAGCGTTCCTAAAGACTTGGTGTCAGAGACGAGCGGTGTATTCAAAATTATCGTGGGGGCAAATGAAAGAGCGGGTGCATCTGACATGAGTAATGGACAGTTTAGAATTGTGTCGGGTGCACAACAAACTCCTACAATCACCGTCCTTAGTCCAAATGGGGGAGAGAGTTTAACGCGAGGTAACAGCCAGGTTATATCTTGGAAAGGTGGGAAATATCCCGTTAAGGTGGGGATATTGCGCCCCAGTGATTCTGTTGTAATGGGGTGGGTAACTCTTACCGGACAGCCAGATTCTTCAATACAATGGGACCCGAATACCCCTCTCAAGTATTTAAGCGGTATCCAAATTAGTAATCCTGTTGCTACAGGACAATACAAGATTATCGCCACTTCCCCTAACTCTATAGGAAATGAATGCTTCGGTTCTTCCGATTGTGTTTATGACTATAGTGACACCCAATTCACCATCTTTGAATCTCACCCAGCTAAATATCACCCAGCAGATACAAATAACGACGGTAGGATAGATCAGTCAGAGGTGACTGCTTATACTGCTATGCATAACAATACTTCCGATGCACTTGCGGCCGCTGAAATTTGGAAAAGAGGTGAAACATACCACTGGAATGACTATATAAAATCTTGGATGGACGCAAACAGTTTGGGGGTTAGGATTTACCCGATCACTATTTCAGACATTCCTATCAAAGATTTCACAGTACCGGCTACGATTCATGTCAATTTTAGAACTATTTCGGGGATTTCCGCGGTCAAGATCGAAGCATGCGAAGCTCTAAAAGCTTGTTATGTAGTCGATGAGAGATACGTACTACCTTCTGCCGGAGGAGAAGTTACTAAGGTCGTCTCTGTTGATTCTTCATCTCCTCTTGCGGGTAAAAGAGACATCTGGTTTCGCATTACCGACTTGAATAATAAGTCAATAGCTTTCACACCTAATCCTATAAATATTGCTTCGCCAGCTTCCGATCAACCCTCCATCACCGTCCTTTCGCCAAATGGGGGAGAAGTATGGCAATTAGGAAAAGAGCAAACAATTTCATGGAAAGGAGGTCCTACAGGCTATGACAATTTAAGTATTGGAGTATATGTGTCAGTAGGAACGAGTGACTTCATAGGGTTTATTCCGTCAAAAAGATCATTAGTATTTAACAGCTCCATAAAGTGGGACGGCAAGACAGTATGTTCCGGATCGTCAAACGAGATTTATTCTGGATGTAGGGAATTAACTGGCGGTTCGTATAAAATAAGGGTAACCGCTGTGGATACACAAGGTATAACATCATCTGATATTAGTGATAATACTTTCACCATCACTGCGCCAATCTCAACTTCCGGAAAACCTCTCGCCTGTGGCACACTTGGCGATGTGGACAATGACGGTACAAAAGACAGCTTGCCGGGTTGTACTGTTGATACAGCGACCGCGGAGCCGTTTAGTATCGCAAGTGCACTACTTTCAGACGGGAAACTAACCCTTACCTATAGCAAAGATTTTACTACCTGTGCACACCTGTTACGTAACGGTGGCTTTTCACCAATTGCATTGGCGTGTTCAACCGGCACAAGTGTAACGCAGTCGTTCTCAGGAAGTGGATGGACAGTGGGCGACTCAATTCGACTTTGCCATGGCAATGATTACGGACAGTGTACAGATACGGTCAAGATAACAAGCGAGACTTCCTACAACGGCTTATCTGAAAGTCAAAGGGCTTCCGTACTCGACAGTATAAGAAAACTTTTAGGTCTGTAGGGTGAATTCACAGATTAACACACTCTGAATAACGAAACTCCCTTTTCTCCTCAATAATTGATACACTTAAAGGCGTCCCCGAGGGGACGCCTTTAAGTTAGGAACTATGAAAATGACAATCTTTCAGTCTCTGAAAGACAAAGTGGTGTTCCTGTACGATCAATTAAAACTCAATGTATTCGAAAAAGCAACCGGTCGACCTCGTTCA
>Ga0210019_1000397_pt1 | contig 54625 bp, 67 predicted proteins | sample CryGeyCG2114_020_2_FD_183969 | JGI IMG/M metagenome (GOLD analysis project Ga0210019, IMG submission 183969) | Groundwater microbial communities from aquifer - Crystal Geyser CG11_big_fil_rev_8/21/14_0.20 (SPAdes) (version 2) | ecosystem: Environmental > Aquatic > Deep subsurface > Groundwater ...
GCCAAAACATCTAGTCTGAAAATAAGGATGAGCGATTATCCAGTGAAGCATAAGCGGAAAAAGTCGTTTTCCCCGCAATTCTTCCTTTTCTATTTCTGTACTATAAAACTCCAGAAGCTTATGCGTGGAAGGGAAAAAATGACATCGGCCTACAATATCCCCACCATCCCGTATATTAACAATTCTAATGGCCGGCATTTCTCTCGCAGTGACTTTATCATAAATTTCTAACCTTAAGTCTCTACCAGCAAATACGCTATCTACAATCTTAACTATATCATCAGGATTTTGTAATGCATCTAACGCCCTTAATCCTCTATCTATTTCCCCGGTATTATCACTAGATAAAAGTTTAATGATTTTAGCATTAATTTTCTCATTCGAGGCGAAGGTTTGGCCTGGCTGAGATTTGTCATATTTGATCGCTGCTTTATCAGCAGTGTCCCGCACTCCTAATAAGTACTCTCTTATAATCTTATTCCCGGAAAGGATCTGTACCGCATTAAGGATGTCTCTGGGATTTATATCGTTCTTCTTTGCTACAATCTCTTCAGATGTATTATCTTCAGTATCGTCTATTTCACCCAGTTCCATAAGAATGTCCCACAATTTATCCGCATTATTATAGCCCGCTTCTTTTAAGGCTTTTACAGCCGCTTCTTTTAGTAAACCAAGCGTTACTTTTTTCGTCGCTTCTTCGTCTACAGCAATCACTTTTGTTGCTTCACCACCAGATACCTCGAAGGCAGTTTTTATCTGTGATATCACGCGCAGCCCGGATTCTTTTTGCACATCTTCTACTAAGATGGTTTTTATCGTTCCCCTTTTTTCCTTAATCTCAAATCTATCAATATTGCCATATTCAAAGTGAATCACAAGGTCTTTACCCGCAAAATCCCCCACAGAAGTAAAATCAAAGTATTCTGAACCCATCTTGCGATTAACCTTCATTGCATTCCACTCCGAGAGCTTACCCCATATAATCCTTGCTTTCCCTGTTTTTTTTAACATCTCCCAGACTCTACTTGGGATATAGTTGTTTCTAAAAGAAAACACAGCCCTGTTTTCTTCGTCTATAACCTTTTTAAATAGAAAAGAATTTATTAATCCACCTTTTTCATTATATATCCTAACTTCACTTATTACTCCGCGTTCAAGATCTATTTCTACCAGATGGTTAGGATGCTTTGCAAACTCGGTCCAGTGACTTCCCCCTATGGTTAAAGTACCAACATCGTCAAGCCTAAAACCCTTTATGGTTTTTTTATGTAATTTCTTAAGTTTAGCCGAAACTAAAGCCTTACGAAAACTGTCTTCATAGTTACCTGTAGCCTTATCTATTATTATGGAAAATCTATGATGGCCGGCTCTTCTATCAGGATTAGGGCTGTCTTTTTCTTTGATGAGTTGCCCTTTTTCATCATAGACCCTGACCTCAGTTATTACTCCATGCTCAAGATCTATTTCTACCAGATGGTTAGGATAGTTGGAAAGTTTTGCCCGCGGCTTTCCACCTATAGATAAAACACCAACATCGTTAAGCCTAAAACCCTTTATGGTCTTTCCATGTAACTTCTTAAATCTGTCTGAAACTAGAGTATCATGAAAACTGTCTTCATAGTTACCTGTAGCCTTATCTATTATTATGGAAAATCTATGATGGCCGGCTCTTCTATCAGGATTAGGGCTGTCTTTTTCTTTGATGAGTTGCCCTTTTTCATCATAGACCCTGACCTCAGTTATTACTCCATGCTCGACATCTATCTCGATCTGATGACTGGGGTATTTGGTAAATGTAGCCCATGACTTTGCCCCTATGAATAACCTCCCGTTATCTTTAAGCCTAAAATCCTTTACGGTCTTTTTATGTAATTTACTAAACTCTTTTGAAGATAATCTAAAAAAACTTCTCTCGACGGCACCTGTTTCTATGTCAATAATTACTTTTTTCTGTTTCTTTTCGAAGCCATGTCCAGATTTATCTGCTGCAATTTTATCTTCGGTTTCTAAGAACTTACCTGGAAAGTCCTTGGTTTCGTCTTGGAAAGAGCTAGGCACGCGTAATGAGTTGTTTTCTGCGTAAGCTAAATTCTGGCATAAAAACACCCCTATGAGCGTAAATATTAATGCTATATTAGTTATTTTATGGATCTTTCTCATATACTTAATCTCTTTTAAAAGTTCTTTATGTTAATAGACAAAAAAAGGCCCTGCCTCAATTACCTAAAGGTCAAAGCGCAGTTTTAAAGAATCTATGGCATCGCTTACAGGCAGCGGTTTTTTCCAAATAAAATAATCGGGGCCCTTATTTATAAAACCTAAATCTTTAAGGATTTTTCTAATGGCGCCTTCTGTTTCTTCGGGCTTATCCAGCTGTAAGTGTAATGTTACTAGATCAAAATTATTGATGCAATATAACTGAAATAATTTAAAAATCCCGTTTCCTCTGTCTTTGTTGTTTACATAAATTCTTTATTGATAGATCGCTTTATTCCCTGTCGGCTCATATAAAAGATAGCCTGCTATGCTTGAATCCGCCTTGTTTATGGCAACCAGCGATTTCGATTTTCTTAATTTCAGCTTTTTGACTGTCTTGATAAAGTCATTACTGTTTCTTGTATTTTTAATGTCTACGCCGAAAGTGTCCATGGAGGCTATCTTTATAATGAGGGCATTGCCTATCGTGTCTTCTTTTATGATATAAAAATCTTCCTTATTTGAGGCAATGGCCTTACCTTCATCATCCGGCAAATCTCCTTCTGCAAATTTCGGTTCATCCTTAAGGTGGCTATAATCTCCTTTTAATGTCCTGGTTAAGGCATTGTCTTTATTGGAAAGCTCGGCAAACCGCCTGCCGGAATATTTAAGCCCCCTTGCCAATGCCCCTGAAGGGACATATTCCCTCATTCTGTATCCCATGCTAACTATGGCCTGTTTTATTTCGTTACCCATACCAAGCAGCATCTGGAACTCAAGCTCGGATTTTTCAAGCCCATAACGCTCTGCCAATGCCATTACCCTGGCCATAGACCTCATATTATGCGTCGCAAAGACAGGCCGGAAATATTCTTTATTAACAATGAGAAATTCGCTTAATGATTCATAATTGGCATCTGTGGATACCTTATTATCAAAGACCGGACTTCTGTGCCCGCGTTTTCTGGCCAACTCCTTCTCGTATTTATCATATGCCCCTTTAACGAGCCTTATAGGCACGCGATAGCCCATTTTTTTTTGCCCAATCTAAGAATTCGTTAAGAGTCCTATTCGAATCTCTCAAATAACCCTGGATAACAATGCCTAATCGCAGGTTGCCTTCTTTGTCTATTGCCAGACCCGGATTTTCATCTATCACTTCCTTAAATATAGCTACGGTTATGTCTCTAAGCGCGTATTCTTCCATATCAATGCGCACAAATATCTTCTTCCCTTCTATAGAACGCGCTTCTCTTAAAATATCTATCAGGGCCTGCTTGACTTTCGCGACTTTTTCGCCCTTTCGGTCATTTTCTATGGATTTATCAAACTCATAGCATAGCGCAGAAAACTTAAGAGAAAGATTGATTTCCCGGACATCATTTCTCTTGCCCAGGTAGTCAATCACTTTTATGTAGAACTGCTTATAGTCTTCCGCTGATTTTTCTGACAATGCAGCGTCTCCGACATTATCCAGGGTAACGCTCATGCCGTTTTCCCGCTTATCTTTAACGAAAGCCACCACTTTTTCCATTTCCTGCCCAAACTTAGCCCCGTCTTCCATGTCTATGGTTAAAAGGAATCTTTGGCAAAGCCATTTAACAAAAGGCATGACAGAAGAAAACCCGCGCCTCATAGAAGGCTTATCCCCCAGATTTCTAAGGAACCAGCTTGTCATCCTGCTGATTAACGGAAACATGCTAAACCGTATTATCTTATCTCTTGTCCAATCACTCAAAGGTTGTTTTTTATCTTTCAGTATTTTGTCTAACCTTTCTTCTATCCTGGATAATCTTTCCTGCGTTGTAATTTCAATTAAAGATTTTCCAAGGCGCCCATAGTCTCCGGACGGCACTCTTAAAGAATCTTTTGAAACAGGATGAGCGTATAGCGAGGCATTGCATAAGAATAGGATGCTTAAAATGATAGACGCTGTCTTAATAGTTAATGGTTTTTTAAACTTTATCATAATCCACTCAAAAAAATAGCCTTTCCTTTGGGTTATAAAAGGCTTTGTTGGGTTGGCATTTATTGTGAAATAATTATATCATGAGAGAGAATTTATTTCAACAGATTTCTTCCGAACTTCCGTTTTCACCGTTTATGGCCCTCTTAAATGCTTGTTTTTAAAGATAAAGCTTTTTTCTTTTTGATTTTTTCTACCCCCTCCTGTATTTTTTTGCTGTAAGCGGAGAAAACAGGCAGCATAACCGCGCCTATGTTTGTTTTGATTTTTTCTCTAAAATCATCGTATGTTTTATTTTCACTGTATACAATATGGAGATTTTCATTGTCCAGGACCAATTTAACTTTGTTTTTGGGGACGCCTTTTTCGACAATAGTTTTTCTCTGTTCTTCTGTCATAACCAGTATCAGATCAGCGCTGGCAGCCTCTTCGTAGGGTATCTGCAAAGGCGCATGTCTTTTTAGGAACCTATCGCGTGAAACAGCCTCATCTACATAAAGGTCATCTTTTACCTTAAGACCGTAACTTTCGATCTTGAAGTATTTTTTCAGGTTTTCAGGGATATTGCTATTGATAATAGATGCGACTATGGGACTTCTTTCCCTGTTCTGGTTGCATACTACCCAGACAGTGAGATAAGGTTTTTTATTCCTTGATGGGTATTCTTGCAGCTGTTTTTCTATTGTTTCTAAGATGCGCGCGTAAGTATTTTCCGCAACTGGCACCCTGAGAGAGAATCCAGGATGCGAAGCTGGATAAGCGACGCCGCTTAATAACAACAGGCATGCCGTTAGCGAGACCAAAATAGTTATTTTAAGATCTGAGATTTTTTTAAAGCGCAGCATAGTAATCTCGATGTTTGTCTATAAACAAATTTACCTGTTTTTTATCTTTTAATCCCTTGTTTGCGCCTTTTTTGGCGCAGATCAGGGCGGAAACCGCTGTAGCAAACGTCATATTAGGCTTTATGCCGGAGAAAAAATCAGCTCTCCCCTGCTTTATCAGCCTATAAATGAGCCCTGCTGTAAAAGCGTCTCCCGCGCCTATCGTGTCGGCTATTTTGACCTTAAAAGCAGGGATTTTAACAAGATTGCTTCGTCGCTTCGCTCCTCGCAATGACATGGAACCTTTTGCACCTAGAGTCAGGATTACCTCACATTTAAGGCGTTTTTTAAGCATTTTAAGGCCTTTTTCAGGGGTTTTTGAGCCGGTTAGATATTCCAGGTCAACTTCGCTAAGTTTAGCCAAATTAGCCAGTTTTAAGAGCTTTAAAACCCTATTTTTGACCTCGTTTTTATGCTTTATAGTGCCAGGCCGTATGTTTGGATCGTAAGAGATAAAAACGCCTCTTTTTTTAAGATATTTGATAAATTTTAAGGTTTCCTCAAAGGTTTCTTTCTGATAAGAATAACTTGAGCCGGTGTGAAAAACTTTGCAGGTATTGAGTAAATCTTTTGGGGTATTTTTTATAGGGACCATTGAGTCTTTAGGAGAGTTTTTATAAAAGGTGTATTTTGCGATTCCGGATTTGTCAATCTTGGCTATTGCAAGCGGCGTACGAATGTTTGAATCCTGCATGATGCCGCTAATGTTTATTTTACAGGACTTTAAAAAACCTATAGCGAAATTGCCAAAAGAGTCTTTGCCGATTTTACTTAAAAGCCCTGTTTTTAGTCCTAACTTAGCCGCAATAATAGCGGAATTTGTTATAGATCCGCCAACAGAAACAGACTCCCTTCTTCTCTTCTGTCTATCTTGAATAAGGTCTATCGACGTACCGCCTAAGAATAATGCTTCAATTTGCATATCGTTATTATAGTATAAAAACAGGAATAAGCAGAAGCTTATAAAGAAGCATTTGCGGCTTCTGTCATGTTTTCAAAAAGGTTTAACTGTACAGGCGCAATATGGCTTCTTGCCTTATCGAGGATGCTTTCACACGTTGCTCTATGAAAAACATAGTGTCTCGTCTGCCATTCTGTTTCATCGTCAAGCAAGTCCTCCTCTATGATATTCATAGGTATACCACCTATCTTATTAAAGAAGTTATCTGAGCTTTTCTGCCCTCTCGTAGCCGGTTCGGTCATCAATATTTTGTCTTTTATATCAGCATCATTCAGCGCTTTTTCTACGACTTTAGCCATTAAAATCTCTCCCAGACCAAGATCCCGGTATTCTTTTATTATTTCCATCTGATCAAGAAAATAAACAGGGCCGATATTTTCTTCGCCTGCGCGCTTATTTATGGAAAACATGAAATTATGGATTTTACGGACAAATGCAAGCCCTAAGACCTTTCCTGCCTCAGTCTCCAATTTTGCCAGATATCCATCAGGATAATTGCGCATTAAAACCTCCCACTGTTCTATGGCAAAATCCCTGCCTGCGTTGCCGGAAAACCATTTTTGCAGAATCTCTTTGATTTTATCGCGGCCGCTTACTTCGTCAGCGTAGCATAAAATATCAGTACCTCTAATTCTAAAAGGTCCTCTCGGGACTTGATTCGAAGTAAGCCGGTTAACTTTCTTTTTATTGTTTGTGACCAGAGGTAAATACCCATTCGCTCTCCGGTTTTTGCCAGGTAATACCTGATCCAGGTCAATAGCAGAATAAGGGAACGTGATGAAAAATTTAGTTCCTGTAGGATATTGCAGCTCATCATTTTTCTCAGATAGCGTAACGCTGGAAAAATTCCCCTTTTCATAAGTTAATTCATACGCCTCTTTTCCATCCACGCGGCTTATGACCCTGAGGGTTCCTCCGTACATATCCACTATAGCCAATACCTTCGCAAGACCTATGCCCAGCCCCGCGAATTCTTTATATCTTGGCTTGTTCGGATCAAATCTTGTGTAGGACACGCATATATTAAATATAGACCTTAGTCTATCCATCGGTATCCCGGCGTTATTATCTTCCATGGTATAGCAATAACCATCAGGAGTATCTTCAAAATTTTCCTGAATCTCGCCTTTAAGTTTTCTAGCTTTTGGGTCGAATCTCGCGTTTGTTATAGCGTTTTTTAATAATTCATACAGCATTATTTCTATGATTTCTCCAAAAGCAATAAGATTCACAGCCCTGGGGTTACTTTTGGAGATTCTTTCTATTCCGGAAATGTCTACGTTTTCTTTTTCTTTGAAATGCTGCCCAAGATTCTCCCATGGGTTTTCAGTTTTTCCAAATAAAAAGATGTTATCAAAATCATAGATATAGGGATATCTTAAAACAGAATATTTTTCAGATAGGGCCGTAGTAATGAATTCTATCAATCTACAGCTGCCAAAGTCTATCTCATTAAGGCGTTTTAATATGTCCTGTATGTCATGGTCATTAGCCTCTTCTTTTAGCAGGTCTATAAAATCTACAGTTATAACCGTCGGATATGAATTGCTGAATAGCTTTTTATAGAGCTCCGTTTTATATAAAGCAAGGGCCTTTTGCCTTGCGCCTTCGTAATCTTTATCTTCATAAAGCTTTTCTGTTTTTTTGAACGCCTCAAGCATGGAAGATTTCATCTTACTTATATAATCTAATCTCGGGGTTATGATTATCTCTTGAAATATGTCCCCTCTTTCTTTCATTTTAGATTTAAGTTCCTTGAGAAGTCTCACATACTCATTTAGTAATAGGTATAATTTTTTTAATACGGCCAGGCTCATTCTGATCAATTCTTCTTCATTTTGATCCACAGGGTAGATTTTTAAATACATCTCCCTGTAATCTCTTATCGCCCTGATTCTTTCTGATTTAGGGGATAAAGAGCTATTTATATCAAAGGCAACTTTATTTAAAACACTAGGCACGGTTTCCTCGTCCAGGCCTAGAAGGTAATCCAGCAGCTGTATATTCTGTTGAGCCTTTTGAACGGCTATTCTACCGGATAAATACGGGTAGCTTCCATCCCCTGTTTGCATGATAGGTATTTCTAACCTCATAGGCTTCAGCTCTTCAACCTGTTTAATTATCTCTTTTGTGGCCATGGCGGACACGATATCAGGCATTTCATCAAAGCGTTGATTCTGAAAAATAATTTCAAACTCATGTTTCCTGCGGGCTTTCAACATTTCTTCAATTTTAGATTTTTTTTCGGATTGGTATAAATATAAAAGTAAACTTAGCGCAGGTTTAAAGATATCCCCGAAACAATCCTTTTCCTTCAAAAGTGTTATCAGAAAAGAGGTATTTTTAGCATCTGACCCGATTAACCTGATTTTCCATTCCACGCTTGATATTAAATCCTTCGGAAGCTTGTCCCTGATCAGGCTTTTTAGCTGCTTGTCTATAGAGCTTCCCAGGCCAAGTTTTTTTACATTGTTTGCAATAAAATATTTAGAGAGCTTTGCCTCTATTTTTTCAGGTATTCCTGGCAAGGATATGCTGGATTGGTTTAGTCCTTCATACACTTTGTCGATAAACCAGGCTATATCCCTCTCACTTAAACTCAAGGTATCGGATATATCCCATAATTCCTGCACGTCTTTAGGCAATTCTATAATAATAGCAAATAATACATCGTTCCTGAATTCCTCATCAGTAATAAATTTTTTCCATGTATCTTCCTCTTGAATCTCATCTGAAAGCGACTGCATTATTTTCATGTCCTGGCTGTCCATAGAGACGGTTTTAAAATGATTAATAAGAAGATCTATAAGCATAGTCTTGGAAAGTCGCTTATTCGTATCAAAACCAAGAGGTATTCTAAGGGCACAAGAAATAGGCGCGGCAAAAACTATGGTTTGACATGATAATAAAGCGCACAGGACTAGTGAAAAAGTCCTTATAATAAATACTTTTCTAAAGTTTATCATTATATATAAGTATACCATATAGTTCTTTTATTTTCAATCTCTTATGTGTTTTGGCGGGATTTAAAGGATTTTTTCCAATGTTTTCAAGAGGACGTCTTTTTCCAGCCATTCCAGGCTGAAAGGCTTGGTGATATAATCTATTGCCCCGTATTTCATGGCCATTTCAATTACAAAGCCGTCATTGACAGCGGTCATCATAATAACCTTTGCATTTTTGTCTATTTCTTTTATCTTCTGTAAAACCTCCAGCCCTGAAAGGTCAGGCATTCTTATATCCAAGAGTATTACGTCAGGCTTCTTTTCCTTTACAATCAGAAGCCCCTGCTCTCCGTCATTGGCTACAAAGGCCTTATAGCCTTTTTGAGTGAAAAAAGACCTCAAAAAATCACAGGTAGTTAAATCATCTTCTATTATCAATAAGCTCGCCATGACCTGCCGCCTTTTTAGAGATACTTCTTGCTGTCTACCAGTACCCCGTTTTTGTAAAGTTCAACTTCATAGCTCCTCAAAGAGCCGTATCTTTTCTTTATAACATCAGCGATAGCTATCTGAGTTTTATGCCAGCCGCGTTCAATATTGCTGATAGAACTGCTGGTGAACGTGAAATCTTTTTTTTCAAATTTGCAATGCACCTTAAAAAGAACCCCGTCTATCCATTTGTCATAGGTCTCATAATTTATCAAAATAACGTAACCTCCCATTACGTGCACTTTCATGGCGCTTTTTATAGAGATATCGCTTGCGGCGCAATTATCTACGCGCATAAAAAATATAGCGGCAATAAGGATCGCAGTCACAATCGCTATTCTTTTATATAAAGCGTGCGCTTTAGTCATATCTCTCACCTACCTAAAGCATACACCCTGTCGGTTAATATAGTGTTAACTTACGGTTAATTTAGGGTTAATTTAGGGTTGTAAGGAAAGGATGAACTGCGGAATATTTACGAGAGGTCCTCTTCTATCTTGTACCCCAGGCCTCTTACATTTTTTATGAACTTTTCTGCCTTGCCTAATTTCTTCCTCAAGTGCCTTACGTGCACATCTATTGTCCTGTCTATGACAATCTTTTCTTCTCCCCACAAAAACTCAAGTATCCTTTTTCTGGTGAACACAACGCCTTTTCTTGAAGAAAGGCACTCCAGGATTTTAAATTCTGTAGGGGTAAGCCGCGTTTTTTGCCCCTCTACGCTAACTTCGTATTTCTGTAGGTCCATTACGACCATATCCCCTATATGAATCTTTTTATCTTCATTTCCTGCTGTGCCGCGCCTCCTCAGGACAGCTCTTATCCTGGCTTTTATTTCGTTGATTGAACAGGGTTTAGCGATATAATCGTCTGACCCCGCGTCTAAACCAAGGACCTTGTCTTTTTCCGTATCTTTTCCGGATAACATGATTATAGGGATGGAAGAAAACCTATCTTTCTTTTTCAAGCTTTTGCATACATCAAATCCGCTAATCCCGGGAAGCATCACATCCAGAAGAATGAGATCCGGCTTTTCATTATCTAAAAACTTGAATAAATCTTCTGCGCAGGAAAATCCCCTGACCCGGCATCCTTCTGACCTGATGCTGGAACTTATAGATTCAACCATATCCTGGTCATCGTCCACTATTACTATCAAGCTGTCATTCATCAGCTGTCCTTTAGGAGATAAATCTTATAATAAAAAAGAGGTATATAAAAAAACATGCGGCATAGAGGATTATAAAAATTGAGATAAAGGTTCGAACTCTATGATTTTTGTAAATCGCGTAAAGCCCAAGAAAGATTAACGTAGGTATGAAAAGCAATAAAAAATTACGGAAACCGGAAATATTATAAGATATGAATAGCACTATTTTTTATCTGAGTGTCTTACTACCATAATCCAGAAGGCAGTAGCCCATACGAGGAGTATTATGGTCAGTAAATTAGTAAATATGCACTGTTTACTGGAGCAGGCGTCCTTTATATACAGCAGATTCGTTACTATAAGGATGCTTACCATAATAATAATGGCAGCTTCCAGGAACTTAAATAAACCCGGCTTTGTTTGTAACATCATAGCGTTGTTAACAGTAAGTTTAAAAAAGGGTTCTTTTTAAAAGACTTACGCCTGTTTCATATCTGACGGGCTCAGAATCTTCTTCTCCTGAAAATTCTTCAAGCCAGGCTACCCTGCCCTTTAACAGCATGGATTTATCGCTGTTCGGGTCTTCTATCTTTATATCCAAAATCGAACCTTTGGGAAGCTTTGAATTTACAGGAAACCTCAAGCCGTGCCTGGATATATTTTTCGTAAAGCTTTCCCCGGAAGAATTTATTTCAGGATAGGCGTAATTCAATTTCAGCGCCATGTCGTATCTTTTGGAATCACGGCGGTCGTTGATAAAATCAGTATCTTTTTTAAACTCAAACAGTTTTTTTAATAGCTTCATATTATCACACCAATATGCTGCTTTTTCCCAAGGATTCTATAAGTTTTCCGATATAAAGAAGATCCGGGTTAAGGAATTTTACGCCCGCCTCAAAAACATGATCCTGGTTTGTGTTTTGCGGGGCGTCCCATATCCACATTACCCTGCCCATGCACCTGAAAGCCATGTCCGTATTGTGCTTAAATATCTCCAGGTCCAGGGTTGCGCCAGGCTTCAGCTTTTTTAATAAAGGCATTCTTATTCCTCCGCCGCTTATGTTCTTGGTAGTGCTGCAAAATTCTCCGTCAGTACCCTGCGGGCTGTACCTTATTGCAAGTTCTCCGCTTACTCTTTCAAACACCCTGTTATCGTTTTCGGCAAGCATAGAACACACCTCCCTTTGTTAGGGACCAAGTTTCGTCCCATCATATGGACAATAGTTAACGGTTCCGGGAAATATCCGCCTGCATTTTTGGCACATGACTCTTGTTTGCGATCGGTCTTTAGGGCCGCCTTCAATAGAGTTAGATGCCGTCTGGAGCTCAGGGCTATTTTTGGCGATTTTGCCGGCATCTGCTTTGGATATTATAGACGGCATTGCTTTTTCCATGAGCTGAATTCTCTGGGATGTGTAAGGGTGGCTTCGTAAAAAAACAGGCCCCATATCGCTTTTATCTTTTGCTTGTAATTTTTTTAAGAAAGTGACCATTGCGTAAGGGTCATAACCTGCTTTGTAAGCATATTTTGCGCCAAGCCTGTCCGAAAGAAGCTCGTCTTCTCTTGAATATCCGAGCGTAGCAAGATTAAACGTAAGGTTTATGGCTTGCCGCATTTGCCTGACGCTTGCATTTTGTAAAGCTATATTCATAAGGATGTCATAGCCTAGCTGTGCCTGCAATTTTTTAGCAATATGCCTTGCTGCAACATGGCCTATTTCATGGCCTATTACGCATGCCAGCTCGTCATCGTTTGTTATTTCGAGAAGGCCGGAATTTATATAAATATATCCGCCCGGCATTGTAAAGGCATTGATTTCTTTGTCGCTAACCACGGCAAAATGGTATTTGAGATCAGTCCTGTCCGACACCTTAGCGACCTTTTCGCCTATCTCTGTGACCCTATTTGCCTGCTGAGGGTCTTTTATAAAAGTGTACTGCTTGGCCACTTGCATTGCCGTATTTTTGCCAAGCGCTACCTCCATAGGCGTAGTGATAAAAACGAGTTCTTTTTTTTCAGTCGCAGGGTTGTATAGCGTGGCGCAGCCGGAGAGAAATAAAAATGGGAACAAAAATAATATTATGAGATTGCTTCGTCGCTTCGCTCCTCGCAATGACATGGTTTATTTTTCCTTCTTTTCCCCTATTTTAGCGTACATGAGATCGCACAAAAATTTCAAAAAGGTATTTTTATTGTCTTCTTCTATTTTTTCGAAATCAATGCCTGAGCTGTAGGAATGACTTTTGGAAGAACCTGATTCTATTGACCAGACCACGACGCCTTTCATATGGGCAGGATTAAGCGCTTCCGGCACAAATATCTTCAAACTAACCTTATCCCCTGTTTCCAGCTTGTCGCCGGTTAATAGCTGCATGCCCTGGGCGCTTATGTCTTTGGTGGTTCCGATTTTTTCTGCCCTGGGGTCTTTTTGGACAACGTAAGAAACCTTTAAGGCTATATCAAATCTTATGAAGCGCCTTTTTTCTCTCATTGGAACACCTTTAGTTTAATTGTGTTATCCCGAGTTTAGGGGCATCTATTTTTCTGTACTCCACCCCAGCCTCTTTAAATAATGCCTCAAAGCTTCTATCCGCATACTGGCCGCATGTGACGAATTTTTTTATCCGCGCGTTCACTATCATTTTTGCGCAAAGTATGCACGGAGAATGAGTGCAATATATTATGCTGTCGCTGATGTTTATTCCGTGGAGCCCTGCCTGTATTATTGCATTCTGTTCCGCGTGTATTGCCCTGCATATCTCATGCCTTTCGCCGGAAGGAATGCCTTTTTCATCCCTCAAGCAGCCTAATTCCATGCAGTCCTTTACGCCTCTCGCAGCCCCGTTATAGCCGGTCGTAAGTATTCTCTTATCCCTTACGATGACCGCGCCTACATGATGCCTCAGGCATGTGGAACGCTCAGCCACGAGGTACGACATCTTTAAAAAATATTCATCCCATTCAGGTCTTTTGAATTTTTGCGGTTTTTTCATCTATTTTTTTATGAAGATCCTCCAGGCTGGAGTTATTTGCGATTAAAATATCAGCTGATTTCAGGCAATTTTCCAGCTGTTGACTTGTAGAACTCTGCGTGTTTTCTTTTTTTTCTTTTTCTATAAAATCTTCTATTGTTTCGGGATCCCCATGCCTTTTTCTCTCCATGGCCCGCCTGAACCTGATTTCCGCCGGAGCATCTATTCCTATCAGCGTAAAGCCTTTTAATTTTCTCAAGGCCTTTATTTCAAAAGGGTTCCTTATGGAATCAACTACGCAGTCTTTTTTATCTTTAATCTTTTTTACAGCAAGATCTGCCAGCACAGAGGCGCCTTTTTCTTTTCTCAATTCATTGCCTAGCTTTATCAGGTTTTCGCGCGACGGCTCTATTTTTCTGCGCCCTGCCTCTTCTCTCAAGATATCAGACAGCGAATAGTATTCAAAACCCTTTGATTTTAAATAGCCGGCTGCCTCGCCCTTGCCGGAGGCGTTTGCGCCTGTTAAACCGATAATCATTTAACGATACTTCCCGTAGCAACAGGCTTATCAGGCGAAAGGACAGCTAATGTTTCTCCGTCCTGGGTTGCAAGGATCATGCCTTTACTCTCCACGCCTCTTATTACAGCCGGCTCCAGATTTTCTATCACAGCCACTAATTTACCCAAAAGCTCTTCTTTATTATAGCCTTTTTTTATACCGGCTACAACGTCTCTCTCTTCCTCCCCTATCACCAGGCGCACAACATACAGCCTGTCGGCATTAGGATGGTCAATAACATCTTTTATTTTCGCGATTCTTATATTGAGCTTTTTAAATTCTTCCAGAGTTATCATCGGGGCCTTCTAAGGGTATTAAGATGCGTTATCAGTATAGCCTCTGCTTCAGGGCCTATTTTTTCAAACCTCATGCCTGTATAAAACATCCTTCTGCCGTGTTCATCCGGGGACCGCAATTCTTTTACCCACATAACGTGGCCGGTAAATTTTATCGGTTTGGAGAAGCCAGGCACTTCTATTTCTATTTCCAGCTTGTCTTTTCCTTTAAGCTTTTCATAAGTAGAGATGCACAGGCCTTTTCTGGAGATATTGCGCATCTTGGCGCTATCCTGGCTATGAGCGGAATCGATGCGGTGGTACCTTAGCTTCATGTCCTCCTGGAACCTTACGAATCTCCTTTTTTCTCTCAGCACCCAGTATTTATTTGCGATGCCGTGCGTTATTCCCCGCCTGGTTCTTATCTCTTCCGCCAGAGTGATTAGCAGCACGAAAATTAAAATGAGAAGGATAACAGTGTATATCAGGTACATTTTCAGATCTCCGATATTTCGTACTGGCTGGTTCCCAACTTTACTTTTTCGGCGTGCCTTATCTGCGTAAGCGGGTCTATTTCAGGAAAAAGCTCCTTAAAGTTATCTATCCCTACCAGGTCCATTGAAGCTTTATCCGCTGCCACAGGATCCATGCTGCATATTATCCCTATATCAGGCGCAAAAGGGGTTTCATTTTTTGACATACAGTCGCAGTTTTTAGTCGCGTTCTCCAAAAAGTTTAAATACACTATTCTAGAGTTCAAAGCCTTCTTTACGCCTAAAGCATATTCTACCATTTTTTCCTGGAATTTTACAACATTTTCGTCATATTTTATATCAATAGCGCCTGTCCTGCATGCTACGGTGCATTCTCCGCAACCGATACACCTTTCCTTTACAAGCATGGCTTTTTTCTTTTTTATGCCTATTGCATTAGCCGGGCACACGCTCATGCACGCGCCGCAGCCTATGCATTTTTCAACGGTTATCTCGGGGAGGGTTCCTGAATGCTGTAAAAGTTTTCCCTGGCGGGAAGCGCAGCCCATACCGAGGTTTTTAATGGCTCCCGCGAAACCTGACTGCATATGGCCTGTTATATGGGATATGCAGATCATATTATCGCTTTCGCATATGCCTCTCGCTATCTTGACATTTTCAAAATGATCCCCGCGTATTGATATATTTTGCCCATCCCTGCCCCGCAGGCCGTCAGCTATAATTACAGGAATCCCTGTTTTGCCCAGACTGTAGCCGTGGCTTTCGGCTACGCGAAGATGCCCTACCGCATTTGACCTTTTTTCCCTGTAAAGCGTATTGGTCTCAACTATAAAAGCATTTTCCGTCTTTTGGCTTAAAGAATTTAAAAAGCCTGTCAGCCATGCCGGCTTAATGTATCCGGATGTGCCTTCTTCCCCAAACGTAAGTTTTATGGCGGTGAAGCTGTCTTTGCTTATAAAATCAAGCATTGGTTCTATATGCTGCCACATAGATAAGACAGTTTCGCTTATCTTCTGGTCATCGGACCAATCCTGAAGCCTTTTCAAATAAACCTTACTCGGGGTTATTTTTTGAGTTTTGTTTGAAGGTTTCTGCAAGAGCTATCCTCCTAGATATGGGCGGATGGTCATAAAGCATGATTTCGTAAAATCTGCCGGGATTCACATCTGCCAGGTTTTGTTCTCCGAGCCTTTTCATGGTTGATATAAATGCGCTGACATCGTCTGTGGCTTTCAGGGCGAATTCGTCAGCTTCCTTTTCCATCCGTCTTGAAAAAATATTTGTAAGGGGTGTTAGCGGCACATTCAGAATCGTGATGATAAAATAGATCAGCACTATTGATTCGTAATCCCATATCATCTTGTAGCCGAAAAAATTATGCAGTTTTAAGAATATGTTGTTTGCGAAAAAAAATGTTATAAAAGTAAAGGCCCCTCCTGATATTATAAGTTTCCACATGTGGTTCAGTTTGTGATGTCCGAGTTCATGCGCCATTACTGCCTCTATTTCCGGGTGGCTGAAATTTGAAAGGAGAGTATCGCAAAGCACTATCCTCTTCTGTTTTCCAAGCCCCAACAGCGCCGCATTAGCTTTTTTTGTATCTTTGCTTATGTTAAGCTCATATACGCCGCTTGCCTTAAAGCCAAACCTGGACACAAGCCCGCTGAGCTTTTGCGCCAGGCCAGTGTCTTTTACAGGGGAATACTTATAAAAAAGAGGGACTATTGTCACAGGGGCGAATTTTGCCAGGATAATTGAAACAAAAAACCATAAAGCAGCTGTCCACAGCCACCAGTCTAGAGGCGATATCTTTAAAAAGATATATAATGACAAGGCCAAGGGCGCGCTTATTATAAAGGCCGCGATATTTTTTTTAACTTCTCTTATCACCCAGTTTTTAAACGACTGGTTGGAAAGGGAAAATTTGTGTTCCAGCATGAATCCGGAATAAAATTCCAGAGGCAGGCTTATTACATAATAAAGAGCGCCTATGAGCGCATAAAATATAATGAGGCCCGCATAATTGTTGCCGGAAACAAATTTGGCAGCATCTTTAAAATAAGCCGGAATGCCAAGCATTAAAAATATCCACAATAATAGCGGCATTAAAAAAATATTTATTACCGCTATCCTGTGTTTTATTATAGAGTACTCTTTTGCTTTATCCCGCATGATTTTTCATAAGGTTAGTCCTTATTTTGTTTAAGATGCCTAAATATGCCTTGCTCCTGTAATCAGGGTATGTCCACTCAAACGGCTCAAAGCTATGCTTGCGCCACTTGAGCGTGACCTCTGCGTAGATGCCCTGGTCGAGATATATCCTGTGGAAATAATCCTTTGTGGTGGCAAGGATTAGTTTTGCATCAGAGATATAGCCAGGGTCTACATTCACTTGCCGCTTATTGCCTATACTGAGCTTTTCTTCTATCAGATTGGTGAGAAGCTTTATCTTTACGATTTTTTCAGGAGAAATAAGTTTTTTGAATGAGATAAATTTTCTTTTGAGGGAACTGCCCATTTCTTTTTTATAGTAAGAGGTATATTTAAAAGAAATGACAGGGCTTTGGTAATCCATAGGGCCGAGCTCTTCAATAAAAAACTCTTCGGCTTTTTCGAAGAGTTTTTTATTTCTCGCCAGCATTCCTATTATAAGTTTTACTGCCTTTGGCTTTTTAGCGCTGCCCATTTACACCTATGAATCACTGGCTTATCTGTATTTCCGCCGGGTCCATGCTGCCGGAAGCTACGTATTCCTCTGCTATTTTCTGGTCTTTTTTAGATATGTCCGTGAAAAATATGGCTATATTGTAATGAGCCTTGTCAGAATCCCTTACTATGGCGGGTTCTGTCCTGACCACTACGCCTTTACATTTTATTTTTCTTGTAGGGCTGTCAGAATCCTTGCCGGGTATCAAAAGCGCCACCTCTATCTTTGACATGGGAGGAAGATTTCTGGTGACCCTGCAATAAGCGCCCGACGAGCTGATATCAACGGTTTCTGTTATAATATCAAAAATAGAATCCGCGAGCTTAACAGGTATGTTTCTTCTTGCTCTTATGTTTTTACGGCGCTCAATCATAGTCTATGCTTTTTTCTCTTTCTTTGCAGCCGCGGCTTTGACAGCCTGCTGCCAGCAGCCTTTGGAACAATAATAACCGTTATTTTTATAATACCACGCTTTTCTTTTCAGCCTTTTATTGCATTTCATGCAATTCGTAGGCCTTTCTAATGCTTCCGGTGTTTTCTTTGCTTCATCCTGTTTCTTTACTTCTTCTGGCATTTTATTTCCTCCGCATCTTTTGTATTGGGCACATACTGCAAAATGGTTTTTTAGACTTACACACAGACTTTCCCAGCTCAACTATCAGCGCATGATACTCGTTGAACAATCTCTTATCTTCCCCGAGATTATCCATAAACAAGGATTGCGTTTCTCCGTAATCCGCATCCTTATTTATAAATCCATGCCTTGAAAATATCCTTTTTGTATAGCTGTCCACTACAAATACAGGTTTATTTCCGGCATACAAGAGAATACTATCCGCTGTTTCCCGGCCTATACCCTTGACTGCCAGGAGTTCTTCTCTTAATTTATAAAGATCGGACCTGAACATTTTATCAATAGAACTGCTGTAGCGTGTGTTCAGGAATCTCAAAAAATTTTTTATCCGGTTAGCTTTTATATTGTAATACCCGGAAGGCCTTATGAGCCTTGCGAGATCTTTCTCAGGTATGCCGGATAGCCTGCTTACGCTCAGGGCTTTTGCTTTTTTTATATTTTTGATGGCTTTTTCTACGTTGGCCCATGCTGTATTTTGCGTAAGTATAGCGCCTACTATAATCTCTAGCTTGGTGTCCCCGGGCCACCAATGCCTGGGCCCGAATTTAGCATAGAGCAAATCGTATATAATTAATAAAGACCGGCTTAATTTTTTATCTTTCAAGTCAAAACCCGGCGCGTTCTTTTATTGCTGAAGCAATTTCAACCAAATCCCTATAGTACTTTGATTCTCTTGCTACGGGAAGCTTGACCTGTCTTTTTTTCTGGGTATGTTCTCTGAATCCAGTCACATTTAATTCGCTGAATCCGTTGTTATTTTTTATCTCAAGCGTCGCTGCAAGCTTGTGTTCTATTCTAGCCGTAGCATCTGCCCATAGTTCTTTCATGAGAGACAGCTCTATGGCTTTTTCAGCCAATATGGTGCCTGTTATCCTGTTTGAAAAAGTAACAATATAACCGTTTTCTCTTAAGACCATAAGGGCGTATGAAAAAACAGTGCCGGGATCCGCTTGTATGTCAGCTCTTATTATGCTGCTTCCTTGCGAAATCTGAACAGTCCCGGGTCTAAGGTTTTCGATGTTTGTCCCGGCATCAGAAACCGCGGTTTTTACCGGCATCGCAGAGTTTGTTTCCGCGCCAGAGCCTAAAAGAGTGGTCCATTTGGATTTTTTCTGTTTCCGGTAAGCTGCCGCCTTTTTTACAATTAACGCGCCATCACCTACTTTTATTTCTTTTTCGGCGTTCAATATTTCTGCGGCTGCTACCTCAGGCCTTACTTCTATGACCCGAGCCTCTGCTAATTTTTCACCGTCCCTATGTATGATAAGGCCGTCGCCTATCTCAAGGCCGTCCTTCTCTCCTGCCTTAATTATTACATATTCCTTATCAGGGCTTACGCTCATTACCTGCGAATCAATTTCTATTTCGTTCTGGGAAAAAGCTAGACCGGAGAGAATGACGCAGAAAAAACATACAACCAGAATATTTTTTATCATCACAAGCGTATTCTAATACAAAAAAATAAAAAATACAAGAAGAATTTTTATCTTTTCTTGATTCAACATTGTAGATTTTATAGTTGCTTGAGAATAGGATTTAGATGGGGTTCAATGAAGCAAGTATTTGCAGCCTTTGTCAAAGGCTTCTCTGAAGTCGTACCTATTATGGAAGTCTTCTTTGCGGTCATGGTCTGTCTTGCCTAGTAATCCGGAATCTATCAGATTGAAAACTATTTCGCCGAAGTCATTGGTTGACTTAATGCCCCATTTCTCAAGCACAAGCCTGGCCATTGGCCCAAATTGTTCAAGGCAATAATCTTTTACGCCGTCAGAAAGCTCCTGCCCTGTTACGTGGCCTTTTCTGTCTAGTTTTTTTATGGTATAGCCCAGGCTTGCCATGATAAAGGAGTACGCTTCCGGATCGTATCTTTTATCCTTATCCAGTATTTTTAATAAGGCAAATACCTTATTCATGCTTTGTTTATTTTTAGTTTCAGCCATAAGTGATAGAAAGTATACCCTGTAAAATAGGCTTTGTCAAGATACCGAGGATGGGATAGTTATAAGGAAGTCATTATAGGGTCTGAAAACCTTGCGCCTATTTTAAACCTTTCAGAATAAGGCTGGCTTGAGACCCATACAACTTCTGCTACTGCCTGGATTGGCTCTATGTGCCACGGAGGGTGTAATTCTAATACAAGCTTAGAGTTTTTCGGGATGAATTCGTTAGAAATAAAACCTATGCCGCTATTGCTTATATCTTTGCCTACTGTATTGCTATAGCTCTGAAACCCTTTCTGGCGATAGCGGACAGCTGAATCAAATAGTATTCTTGGGGCGATTCTTTTTTCCTCTTCCATACCATAATTTTATCACGTAAAGCTCTATTTGTCAATAGGTTATTGCGTTTCCACGACCTTTTCCACTATAGAATTTATTCGTATGGCGTCTTTTCTTTTCAGATTAGTAAACTCCAGGCCTGTGTCAAAAGATTCTTTCTTCCTGTCTTCTTTACTGGCTATGACCCAGGCTACTGTGCCGTCGCATTCTATGGTAGGCTGGCCGTCCAATAAATCCAAGCTTATCTCTACAGGAGCAAATATGCCAAGATCTTTCGGCAACATAACGCATATGCCTCCCAAGCCTATGTTTTCAGTTTGCGTTGATAGGTTATCCGGATGGTCTTTTCTCTTTACAGACAAAACGCACGGATAACTGGCCCTCGGAAACTTTCTTCTGTTTATTCCGCCCCACATAGCACCCTCCTTATTATTTTTAATTATTATAAAACAAACAGCCGCGTATTTCAAGTAAATTATAAAAGGAAATTATAAAAGATAAAATTTATAACACTTTTGCCAGCCCAGACTAGCCGGGACTGGCTGTTGCATTCAGCAGTAAAATTTTCCTTTTATTAAAGCCCTGATGGTGCTATAATCCTCATGATATGTACATAGACTTTTACAGTTTAAAAGAAAAGCCTTTCAGCGTCACTGCCGACCCTAATTTTCTCTATCTGAGCAAAAAACACAAAGAAGCTATATGCCATATGCAGTATGGGATACAAGAACGCATGGGATTTCTGGAGATCACGGGAGAGATAGGCGCGGGAAAGACCACTGTCTGCAAGGCCTTGCTGAATCAGCTTGATAGCCACACAAAAACAGCTTTTATATTAAACGGGAATCTTTCTGAGACTCAGCTCCTGCAGGCTATTGTAGAGGATTTCGGCATACAGGTAAAAGCAAAAAATAAGATCACCATGCTTAACGAACTTAATAAATTTCTGCTTGAACAGCTGGAACATAGAAATAACGCAGTGCTTATTATAGACGAAGCGCAGAATTTGAAACCCTCGCTTTTGGAACAGGTAAGGCTTTTGTCAAATCTTGAGACAGAAAAAGAAAAATTACTGCAGATTATTCTGGTAGGCCAACCTGAATTGAGGGAAAAACTTGCTTCCAGAGAGCTGAAGCAGCTGCGCCAAAGAATAACCATCAGATACCATCTTTCTTCCCTGTCAAGACATGAAGTTACCTGTTATGTGCTACACAGACTGCAAGTAGCTGGCGCAAATAATGGAGAGATTTTTCAGAAAGACGCGCTTGAAGAAATATTCAAATTTTCAGGCGGCATACCAAGGTTGATAAATATAGCGTGCGACAAATCACTTTTAGCCGGCTATACCGCAGATAAAAAAATAATAGATTCCGGAATGGTAAAAAAATGCATCAAAGAAATCGAGGGGGTGTTTGATGAGCATTGTTAATGATGCTTTAAAAAAGGCAAGTAAAGAGTTTGAATACAAAGATCAGGATACATACACGGGCGCTGCGGCATCCGGTAAAGAATTTTATCCAAGCTCTGATAGAAAATGGACAGCTATTATAACGCTATCGCTTGTTATCATAGCATCCCTTTTCGGATCCCTGATTTTATATAAAAATATGACCAAGATAGATACCGGATATGTTTCAAGCGGGTCAGGTAAGTCCGTTTCCGCGATCCAGTCAGCGCTCAATAGTATGGAACAAAAAAATGTTCTAAAGGCCATGAGATCGCAGGATTTTGCTAAGCTAAACGGCATTGTTTACGGCGATCAAGGTAAGTGGGCTATTGTTAACGACAAGATTGTCAAAGAGGGCGATAAACTTTTGGGCGGAGAGATTATAAGTATAACCAGAGATCTCGTGAAGATTGAAAAGAATGACGGGAGCGAAGTTACGCTCAGCTTAAAATAGTTCTTTTTCTGATTCCAGCGCGCTAAGGGCTTCTTTGGCAGATGCCTGCTCTGCGCTTTTTTTGTTGGGACCGGACCCTATGCCGTATCTTTTTCCTGCCACCACAGCCTCTACTATAAAATGCTTTTTATGGTCAGGCCCTATTTCTGAAAGTATCCTGTAGAAAGGGGTTGTTTTAAAATTCCTTAGCGCTGTCTGTTGAAATATTGATTTATAATCCTTCGACCCTTTTCCTTCTTTTACAAGCTGTATTTCAGGCTTAAATACTTTTGTTATAAAATTATGCGCGGCTTTTATCCCCCCGTCCAGATATATTGCCCCTATAACAGCTTCAAGCGAGCACATAAGATTGGATACGTGTTTTCTGCCTCCGGATGTCTCTTCGCCCCTGCCAAGCAGGATATATTCCCCTATTCCGAGTTCTTTGGCTATTCTGGCAAGGGTTTCTCCACTGACCAGTTGAGACTTATAGCGGGTAAGGACTCCCTCGTCTGACTCGGGGTGTTCATTGTAAAACATGTGACTTATTATTAAACCCAGCACAGAGTCTCCCAGGAACTCTAATCTTTCATTGTCGCTGGAGCGCTCCATATCCTTTTCGTTTGCGTAAGATTTATGAGTAAGCGCCTGATTCAGCAGTAATTTATTTCTGAATCCGTAATTTATAGATTTTTCAAAAATTTTAAGTTTTTTAAGCCGGTTTTTATCTCTTCTTAGATTCATAAAGGTTCTCTATAGCTTCTTTTACCAGGCGCACAGGAATACCTTCTTTGACTATAACCCTGCCTATTCCGGCAGGCAGGACGAAGCGATTTTTTCCGTGGATAAATTTTTTATCGCGGCTCTGGGCGGATAAAATATTTTTTAGGCTTACGTTTTTTAACTTGTCAGGCAGCCCGATATTTTTAATCGTATTTTTTATCCTACGGCTCACTTTCTCTGTCATTAGGCCTATTTTTTCAGCTATATAAATGCTGGACAACATACCAAGCGCTACTGCCTGTCCGTGATTATAAGATCTGCGGTAATTAGCCGCGGCTTCTATAGCGTGACCTATGGTATGCCCGAGATTAAGCATTACGCGCACATTTTTATTATCCATTTCATCTTTTTCAATAAACCCGGCTTTTATAAGGCTGCATTCGTAAACGATGCGGTTCAGGCATTTTTTATCGCGGTTAAGGATTGCCGCATAATTTTTTTCTATAAAGCTGAAAAGGCCGGGAGATTTTATTATCCCGTATTTAATGACCTCTGCAAGGCCTGAGGCAAGTTCTTTTTCAGGCAGGCTTTTCAGGAAAGAGGTGTCGCTAAAGACAAGTTTTGGCTGATAAAACGCTCCTACGAGATTTTTACCGGCGCTTAAATCTATAGCGGTCTTGCCTCCTATGGCTGAATCTACCTGGCCCAGAAGCGTTGTGGGAACCTGCACATAAGGTATACCTCTTTTATAAATACTGGCAGTGAAGCCCGCCAGGTCTCCCACTACTCCCCCTCCGAGCGCTATAATAAACACCCTGCGCTGAGTATCGAATCCAGAGATATTATTCAAAAGCCTTAGGCATTCTTTTTCTGATTTGGCCCTCTCGCCGTCTGGAACCGTCTCAAATCTTACATTAAAACCGCTTGGAACAAGCGCTTTTTTTATCTTGGCTCCAAAAAGTTTTTTTATCCCGGGATTAGTGACTATTACTGCGTCCTTGCCTATATTCAGCCGCTTCAGGCATGGCCCGAGCTTGTCAAGCTCATCAGAGCAGATCAATATGTCGTAGCTATTTTTTCCAAGATTGACTTTAATTTTTTTCATATTACACTTTCTTTCGCCGGCTTCGGCTGGTCTAAAGAAAAGCCTCGCCGATTCGAGCGGGCACGGTGCCCTGTCTCTGGGCTGGGTCTCTGGCGCAGAGAATGTTTCGCCGGCCGCTACGGTTTATGGCTCGTTTTTTATACTGAAGGTAGTCTTGACAGTATAAAAAACTTCGCCGTAATTCCTCGCGGCCTTATATGCAAAATAACCTATTATGCCGAAACTTCTCAAATGCGCCAGAGACCCAGCCCAGAGACAGGGCGAGCGAGAATTGGCGCGGAGCGAAGGTTGCCTCGCTGGGGCAACCGAGCGTCTTTTCGTAGGCCAGCCGAAGCCGGCGAAACATAGTGATATTCAAAAATTTACGCCCAACAACCTGGCCAGAGAAATAACAATCGGCCAGATTATGGTATTTATGGCGCCGATCCATAACAACGCAAAGATTATTATAAAACCATACGGCTCTATTTTAGCGTATTCAGCACTTAAATGATAAGGCAAAAGGCCCATGGCTACCCTTGATCCGTCCAATGGCGGTATGGGCAGCAGATTAAATACCGCCAGTACCAGATTTGCCATGATGGCGGTTGTTATCACAGATACTGCAAAATAGCTGGCTGTTAAAAAAGGTATTTTTAATAATAAGGATAAAAGGATTGCAAAAATCAGATTTGCCGCAGGGCCTGCCAGGCCTACCCATACCATATCCCTTTTTGGGTTATTTAAATTAAAAAAGTCTACCGGCACAGGCTTTGCCCATCCGAAAAGTACAGGCGAGTGCGTCATGATTAAAATGAGAGGAAGAAAAATGGTGCCTATCGGATCTATATGGGCAAGAGGATTAAGAGTAAGTCTTCCCATAAATCTTGCGGTGGAGTCGCCGAGTTTCCACGCGACCCATCCATGAGAATACTCATGGATAATCACAGCGAAGAAAAATATGCAAAGGCTTAATAATACGCTCATCTATTATTTTTTTTTGTAGAAGTGGATATGGACAAATTGCCCTTAGGCGAAGGATAATCTACGCCCAGCCTTACAGTGGCGGGACTGGTTGTTTCTTTTTTCTGGACTGGCGCAAGAACAGGAACCGTGGCCTTTTCTTCTTTAGTTCCTTTTGCTGCGCTTTTTTGTTCTGCATTTTTTGTCTGGTCGCCTTCTTCCGACAGGGTTATTTGACTGGAGAGTACCCATCCTACCGTGCCGTAAGGCGGCTCTATCTTGTACCACCCAGGTTCTTCCGATAATATTGAAACCTTCTCCGGCTTGGATATTTGTCCTACTATCGAATATCTGGTGCCTGCACCTGCTCTTAAGTTTACATTGCCGGCATTTATTATGCCTATGCCCTTTTCATCAGAGGTCAGGGTAATATAATCCTTGCTTACATATAAAGCTGCTTTCCTGGGCAATAAAATCTTAAACCAGCTATACCGTCTTTCTATAATTTTCACAGAGTCGGATTTTGATAAAACGCACAGGTTTTCAAAATTAGCATTGTCTCCTGCTCTTACTATTGCGCCGCTATCTTTTACATAGCCTGCTCTGGGAAATTTTTCCTCAGCCTCTTCCTGAGCATAGGCTGTCAGGGTAAATAACGACAAAATTATTATTAATACACCAATACGCCTCATAGGGCCTCCGCTTTACTTTTTCTTTTCTTCTTTGCCAGCCTTAGGAGCTGTTTTTCCCGCTGCGGCCGTAAGCGCAGGAGCAGCTGTTGCGACTACTTCTCCCTCTTTTGGTTTCTCTTCTTTTATTTCCTTCTTTATCTTGACCTTTACAATCTTTAGCTTCGGCATCCCGAAAACAGAATCGTCGTCTTTAAGCCTGCCTTTTTCCTTTAGGGTCGCCAATCTTTCGTATCTTTTTAAAACAGACCTGTGTTTTTTACCTGAGCTTGATGTTTTTAGGCTTGGATGTAATGACATTTGACACTCCTTTTTTTAATTCCGGTTTAGGCTGAGGTTCGGCTTCGCGCATTACCCGCTGCTGCAAAACAGTTCCCCGCTTTATTTTTTCGTCGTGCCTTCCTTTTTCCACCCCAAGAGCAAAAGTCGCTATGCACACCATCAGAAAACCTATTATTGTAAAAATCAAGGTTTCGTAAGAAACAGAGACGGTGTTTTTTACATCAGGGAGCAAAAATCTGGTTTTTTTCCTTATTTTTTTATCCACAGACTGACTTTGTTCAAAAAGGTCAGTCTGGTTTTTTTCCTGCGTTTTTATATTCATATAACTTTTAATTATAGCACAAACCTCACATATTTTTTATATATTTTTCTATCTTTTTTACAAGTTGTTTATTGTTCGTATACGCGTAGGCGGTAGTAGATGTTGTTTGGTGGCTTGTAATCATGCCTTCTTTTACCAGCTGGTCCAAGGCCTTCTGTATGCTGTTGGCATCTCCTCCTACCCACAAGGATATACCTTTTGCAGTATCAATGCAATTGGGATTTTCATTAAAGAAAAGCAGTATCTTGCTGGCAGCGCCGTTTTTTAACAAACGTTTTACGCTTTTCATGATGAAGCCCCCAGTATATTTTTGAAAGCCGGTTTTTTAGTAACCTGCATAAAAGCGTTGACTGCTTCCGGGTCAAACTGAGAGCCTTTGTTTTTTTCTAATTCCTTCATTGCCTGCGGCATGCTTATTTTTTTTCCTTTATAAGGCCTGGCAGATACCATTGCTTCAAAAGCGTTTGCTACAGCCATTACCCTGGCGCCTACCGGGATTTGGACACCTTTAAGTCCGTCAGGATAGCCTGTGCCGTCATATTTTTCATGGTGATGCTTTATTATGGGCATAGCGGGCTTCAGAAATTCCAGGGGCTCTATTATTTTAAGGCTTTCGAGATGTTGTTTTTTTATAACGGCATATTCCCTGCTGGAAAGACTTCCTGGTTTTTTTAAAATTTCATCAGGAATGCTGAACTTTCCAGTATCCGGCAGTAAAGCTGCATAATGCAGATTAACTATGTCTTCTCTGGGTAATTTCATTTGCTCGGCTATTGCCAGAACCATTTTCACAAATTGGTCCGAATGAGTGAATGTATTGGGAGATTTTGAGTCTAGAAGAGCCGCCAAAGTCTTTATGCTGGCGTAAGCCATCTTTTCCTGCTCCTCGTACATCTGTGCATTTTTTATAGCAATAACCGCCTGCTCCGCGAGTGTTATCAGGATTTCCAACTCAAACTTGTCAAAAGGCGCGTCGTTTATTTTATCCCCTGCGCTAATGACTCCGATTATGTCTTCTTCAACAAGAGGCACGCATATAGAATTGCGCAGAAGAACAGTTTTGCCTGTTTTTGCAACCCTCCCCTCCAGCTTAAATCCCAGCTTTATTTTTTTATACTTTGGATCCGTTTTTGGTATTTCTTTATCCAGGTTTATCACAGCCTTGGGTATAAGGTATTTTTTTGATTCGTCCAGAAGCATTATTGAACAGTGCCTTGATCTCATTACCTGCAGCGTTAACCTTGCTATGCGCTCTATCAGCTCGTCCATGTCAAGCGTAGAGCTTAAAAGCCTATGGATAGTATGTATGGTGGAAAGTGCTATTGCCCTGGGCCTGATTGTTTCGTACAGCTTGGTAAGCTCCTGCTCTTTTTGGAATTCCTTGAGCGCGAGATCCATGCATATCCTGGCGGAATCTACAGCGGTTTTTCCTGGCTTTGTAGCTAAATGGACAAATAGCACATAGCCGTAAATGCTGGAACCTTGTATTATCGGAAAAGAAAGGCAGATTTTACCGCAGCTACATTCAAAAATCATGTATTCTCTTGAGGGGCTGGATTTTACCCTTGCAAGATATTTTCCCAGCTTAAGATGATTACATTCTTCTCCGCATTTAACAGGTTTGTATTCTGAATCAAGAAATGCGCAGCGGCTTTTTCTAAGTATCTTTGAACACAGGCTCCTGAAAGCGGATACAGAGCTGCTTTTGGAAAATTTTATTAAAAATTCCTGTTTTTCTTTTTTTTCAGACTCGTTCATATGGGTCGAATAATTTTTTATATTCATCAAGGGCATACCTGTCAGTCATCCCGGCTATGTAATCACAGATAACCCTATGGCCCCCTGTTTTTTTAATTTTTTTCTGGTCAGACGGGGGAAGTTGTTCAGGCTTTTCAAGATACACTTTAAAGAGGCCTGTTATGAATCTCCTGGCCTTATCTGACATGCGCATTACCCTGAAATTTTTATACAGGTTATTCATTAAAAATACCCGGAGTTCTTTTCTTTTTTTCTGCATATCCTCAGAAAACGCAACAAGCCTTTTTTTATGCTTTTTGACATCCGCTAAATTTTTTATGCCTCCAGACCTGATATTTTTCTCAGATGCTACGAGAAGATCCTCTATTTGAGTATCTATTAATCTGCGGATTATCTGGTATTTTCTTATTTTATCAGGGAGCTCTCTTTTTCCTTTTTGCACAAACCTGGCGGCGTCTTTCCATAATCTTAGCTGTATAAGGTCTTTTTCTTCTATGAGGCCAGACATTAATCCGTCGTCTATATCGTGGTTATCATAAGCGATCTCATCTGCCACATCGACAACCTGCGTCTCCATCGTAGGCGAAGACCCGGGTTCAAATTCTTTTAGCTTCCAAGCCCTGTCAAACATAGTAGTGTGCTTATTTATTCCTTCTCTGGATTCCCATGTGAGGTTTAATCCAGGGAAATCAGGGTATCTTTGCTCTAGCTCTTCCACGACCCTCAAACCCTGAAGATTATGGTCAAAGCCGCCGTTGTCTTTCATAAGCGTTCTCAGACTGTCTTCACCTGCATGGCCAAAAGGAGGATGGCCTATGTCGTGGGAAAGCGCTATCACCTCTACCAGATCCTCGTTTAAAGACATCGTCCTGGCAACAGATCTGGCAATCTGGCTTACCTCCATAGTATGCGTAAGCCTTGTCCTGTAATAATCGCCTTCGTGATTTACAAAGACCTGGGTTTTATATTCCAGCCTTCTGAAAGCCGTAGAGTGTATAATCCTGTCCCTGTCCCTCTGGTATACCGACCTGTATTTAGGTTCTACCTCAAGATATTTCCTGCCTTTAGTATCCTTGGAGTGCATTGCATAAGGCGCAAGCAAATCGCATTCTCTTTTTTCTATCTCTTTGCGTGTTAACATGTATATTTTTTTGGCATGCCTACCAGAGTAAAACTGTTTATTCAACCAAAAGCTTATATAATTCTTTCAGCGATTGCGGCACGACCTTTGTGCCAGCCACAACAGGCATAAAGTTGCAGTCGCCCTTCCACCTGGGGACTATATGGATATGAAGATGGTCTTTATATCCTGCCCCGGCTATCTTGCCTGTATTTATGCCTATATTAAAGCCCTGCGGTTTCAGCTTTTTTTCAAGCAAAACCTGCATGTCCCTCGTAAGCTTTATTATATCCATAAGTTCCAAATCATTCAATCCTTTTAAATCTTTTACATGCCTGAAAGGCGATACCATTACATGACCATTATTGTAAGGGTATCTGTTCAGCATGGCAAATGAATACAGGGATCTTTTTACAATAAAAAGATTTTTATTCTCTTTGCCTTTAATGCAGAATATGCAGCCCTTTATTTTCCTGATTTTTATAAATACGTTTCTCCACGGAGCCCATAGTTTATCCATGATTTATAGTTTGCATATCTCGGCTTTTACAGCCCCGGCCTTGCCTATTTCTATTATGCCGTAGGATCTGTATGGCGCGTATACTGTATCAGTAGCGCTGCCAGGATTAAAAAAGAGTACCCCGTCTATATATTCATTTTTAGGACAATGAGAATGTCCGAATATTATTATGTCAGGATTTTCCTTAAAAAATTCGTTTTTTAAAATACCTACCAGTTTGTCTGGATGGCCGTACCCATGCATAACGCATATTTTTTTTCCTTCTATGTTGAAAATCTTTTTCTCTGCCAGCCTGGGTTTCAGGCTATGGCTGTCCATATTTCCGCAAACAGCCTCTGTCTTCGACATCTTGTTGAGAGCTTCTAATACGCATATGTCTGTCAGGTCTCCGGCATGGATAATAAAGTCGCATTTCTTGAAATCCGCTATTAACTTTTCAGGTAATTCGCAGTTAGTCCTGGACAAATGCGTATCTGATATGATGCCTATTTTCATAGCCTGATCATCCCGATATGTGCGGCTTACCATACAGATCCATCAGCACGTTCAGGTCCTCCGCATTCCAGGTCCAGAACTTTGCTTCTTTTGCCATAAGGTACGCGTTTTCGTTTACGCCGGAGAATGCTATAACTATGTTTCTGTTTACCTTTGAGTTTTTTTTCTGTTCCCGGCTATTTTTTATTATATCCAGCATATCATTTTCAGTGATATTCTCTTTTTTGATCATACATAGCCATTTTTGCCTTCCATTGGTTGCCAAAATAGCGTTTTGAGCGTTTTTATCCCCTTCAAGCTTTTCAACATTCGTAAAGGATATAAATTTATGTTTTTTACCGTTCAATTGTATTATGTCGTTTTTAAATAGCTTGAATAATTCTACTATCCTGGAGGAAAGCTCTTTTTCAAACTCCCTGCTGAACATAGTAAACTTATGCGATATATCTTTTTTGAAGGACAGCTCTTCTGCAAGTTCGTCCATGCTGAAAGACGAAATCCTTTTTATGTATACTGATTTAAGCCAAAACCTGAACAGTCTGTCTGTAAATCTGTAAAATGCTCCGTTGCGCGCAATAATATCCAGCTGGATCATGTTATTCAATATTCTGGAGACTTCGCCTGATTGCAATCTGGCAGCTTTTGCAATATCGCCCTGTTTTTTATTTTCTGAAGAAAGCGCTATAAGCACTGATATGGACTTTGAAAGCAGTTTGCCTTCGGAAAGATTAAAAAGAAGGTTGTAAAAATATTGGTTCAGGATGCCGGTTTTTCTAAATAAGGTATCTATGAATGAGCGCTCTATCAGGTCCTGGTGGTTTTTCTGCGGTATTCTTTTGGAGAATACCGCCCTTTCAATCTCGTCGCATACTGACTGCATGTAAAAAGGCCTGTTGCCTGTAAACGAAGCTATAAAATCCAGGTAGGCCTGCGGTAGCGCAATGCCTTTTATGTTCGCTTGCAGAAAAGCCCTGCCGCTGGCTATGTCAAGAGGTTTTAAGAAAAATTTCTCAAAGTTGCCGAATAAAAGCGCTAATTTTTCATTTACCAGGCGCAGAGATAATGCTGTCCTGGAGCTCACAAGCATGTACATGGTATCTTTTTGTATCATTATCTTTTTTGCAATCGTACCGAATGGGTTTTTCAGGGCAAAATTATCCAGATTATGAAATTCATCCAGTATGAGGACGCAGCGTTTTTTGGTTTCTCCGGATAAGACGCTCGGTATGTCCAGCATAAACGAAAACGCCTCGTCTATCTTGGCCCTTTCTAGATCTTGCAGAACCCTTATGCATATTTGGGCAGTCTTTGGATAGTCTCTTGCCAAGTCTTCTATTAAAAGGACTGTGTCTTGGGGGGTCGTAAGCAGCGGGTCTGATTTTACAACCTGCGATAATATGGCTTTTATAAATCTTTTTGCGCAGAATTCAAAAGGCTCTATTTTTATTTCAAGGTATGAGGGGATAATGGCCTCTTTTTTCAACAATTCCGAAGAAAAAATATTTTTTATAAGCGTGGTCTTCCCTATGCAGGGTTCTCCAAATATGGCTATGTTCTGCCTGTATCCTTCGCTAAAGGAATTAACCCTGTGTATAAGCGTATTTAATATCTCTTCCCGGTCGTTTGGCATATCCTGGAGCGGGTGATGGGAATCGGCGCTTCGCCCTTCGGGCGAAGTCGGCCACCCGTCCGCTAAACAGATGCTCCTATCTGTCGCATCTAGCGGACTCCCTTCGATTCCCGGTTAAATATCCTGGAGCGGGTGATGGGAATCGAACCCACGCTACGAGCTTGGGAAGCTCGCGTTCTACCATTGAACTACACCCGCGCGATTACATTGCAATCAATTTTTTAAAATCCCCGTACCTTTTTTCTATAGTTTTTTTGTTGATTTTTAAGAACCTGTTAATACTGAAATCCTGTACTGTAAAAGAGGCCATCACGCTTCCCCATAAAAGCGCATTTTTAATATTTTTTTCGTTTATCTTATTAGTTTTTGCAAGGTATCCCATAAACCCACCTGCGAAAGTATCTCCTGCGCCAGTCGGATCTCTAACATCTTCCAGCAGGTACGCAGGCACCATAAAGATAAAATCTTTAGAAAATAGTATGGCCCCGTATTCGCCTCTTTTAACCACTGCAAACTTGGGCCCCAGGCTAAGCAGATATTTTCCAGCCTTCAGCATGTTGGACTCGCCTGATAGCATCTTGGCTTCCATATCATTCAGAAATACTATAGAAGTCTTTTTTATCATTTCTTTAAGAGAGCTGTTTTTATTTTTAATCCAGTGGTTCATGGAATCGCAACCTATGAATCTTTTGCCGGAAAATCTTTTAAGTATAAATATCTGTAAGTCAGGGTCTATATTTGCTAAAAATATATATTTGCTTTTCTCGTATCCTTTTGGCAGGCAAGGCTTGAATTCCGCGAATACGTTTAACTGCGTCTCGATGGTTTCCGCACAATTCATATCTTTAACATAAGATCCTTCCCATCTGAAGGTCAAGCCGTCTTTTACCTCTAGTCCTTTCAAGTCCACGCCGAAAGATGTTATGGTTTTGCGGTGCGCGTCAGGGAAATCCGAGCCTACTGTCGCAACCAGATTTACAGGCGCAAAAAAACTTGCACTTATAGAAAAATAGGCTGCGGATCCGCCCAGTATCTCTTTTGAATAACCCGCCGGAGACTTTATCGTATCAAGCGCCACTGACCCTATAACAAGTATTTCATTGAATGCTGTCATTTTTCTGGTTGCGTTATGATGGGAGTGCGACTTCCTACGGGAGTCGCACTCCCATCATCATAAAGACATTTTTCCATAATTTTCATGGAACAATAGTCGCTGCACATCGTGCAGAAGTCTTTGTCTACGGATATAGAAGATTTTCTGTACTCAGCTGCCTTAACAGGGTCTATTGATTTTTTGATCTGGCCTTTCCAGTCTCTTTTTGACCTGAGCCTAGACATGGACATGTCCCAGTCTATAGCGCCGGGCAGCCGCTTTGCTATATCAGCTGCGTGGCCCGCTATCCTTGAAGCAATGACCCCGTTTTTAACATCTTCTTCATTCGGTATTCTTAAATGTTCTGACGGCGTTACGTAGCACAGAAAATCTGCGCCGTAAAAAGCAGCCAGAGCGCCTCCTATGGCGCCTGTTATGTGGTCATATCCGGGAGCTATGTCTGTGACAAGCGGGCCAAGGACATAAAAAGGCGCATTATTGCACAGTCTCTTTTGTAAAATAATATTGGCCTCTATCTGGTCTATCGGCACATGGCCCGGGCCTTCTATTATAACCTGGACATTATTTTTTCTAGCCCTGTCGCTGAGTTCTCCCAGCATAATAAGCTCTTGTATCTGAGGCCGGTCAGTCGCATCTACAAGAGTTCCGGGCCTAAGCCCGTCTCCCAGGCTCAAGGTCACGTCATGTTTTTTTGCAATTTTTAATATATCATCAAAATATTCATAAAAGGGATTTTCTTTTTTATTAACAATCATCCACTCTGCCAGAAAAGAACCGCCTCTTGAAACTATGTTTATGAGCCTTTTTTGTTTTTTAAGCCTTTCTATGACGCCCTGCGTTATGCCAGAGTGGATAGTAAAAAAATCCACGCCTTCTGATGCCTGCGCCTCAAGAATTTCCAGAATATCCTGCGGTTTTATTCTGGAGATATGGCCTCTTTTTTTAGCCGCCATAATGGCTACTTCGTATATAGGGACAGTGCCTATGGGAACTTTTGAATTTTTCAAAACTAATCTGCGGATTTTTTTAAGATTGCCTCCCGTGCTGAGATCCATCACTGCATCTGCGCCGTATTTTATTGCTATGTCCATTTTTCTGAGCTCTTTATCGATATTTAGGCTATTTTTGGACGTGCCTATATTCGCATTGACTTTTACCCGCAGGCCTTCGCCTACCGCGCAGGGATTAATCTTTCTTTTTGAATTTTTTATTAAGACTATTTTACCTTCTTTTATGCGGGTTTTTAATAAGTCTAAAGAGATGCGTTCATTTTTTGAGACATATCGCATTTGAGGCGAGATTTTATTTAGTTTCGCAAGGTCTACTTGAGTCATTTCAGGTTCTTTTCAATAAATTTTTTGTAGCCAGGTAAGGGTTTTTTGCTTTAAGTATAGCCCGTACGACAGCTATTCTTTTCACGCCTAGCGTTCTCACTTCTTCTATGTTTGTCTGATTGATCCCGCCTATTGCCACGAGCGGAATCCGTATCTTTTTTGCAATCTGTTTTAATGTTTCCAATCCAGCCAGTTTGTAATCCGGTTTTACGGGGGTCTTAAAAATCGATCCTACTGCAATATAGTCTACAGGCTGTTTTTGGGCATATAGAGCTTCATTTAGAGAGCTGACTGAAAACCCTATTAGCTTTTTCTTGCCGAGGATTCTTCTGGCTGTTTTTATAGGCATGTCCGTAGGGCCTAAATGCACGCCATCAGCACCCAGCGCCAGAACCATGTGAACCCTGTCATTTATTATAAAAAGAGCTTTGCCTTTCAGTAGTTTTTTTATTTTAAGTCCTGTTTCAAAAAAGCTTATATCGCTCGCTGTTTTATCCCTAAATTGAATCATGTCCAAGCCTGCCTTTAGAGGCCCAGACAATGCGTTAAGTAAATCTCTGCCATTGAGAATATCGTTATCTGTTACGAGATACAAGCCTGGCTTTTTTAACAATGTTTTTTTCAACATCATAAGCGTTAAACCTGAGTTTTCTATATCCCCGGCTTATTTTTTCATCTATTAGTTTAAAACACTCCTCAAGAACCCTTAAAGATTCCTTAACGCGTTCTATGTTGGACATAAAAATATCAGAAATGTCTACGCCTGTTCCTTTCCGGAAATCTATAAATTTTGCCTTATCTGTGCAGGTATCCCTGCAGGATAAAAGCTGGACTAGGGATATTTTTTTTGATTTCAGCACCAAATCTATTGCCCTATGCCTTATTGTCTTTAAAGATTTTGTAGCGTTTTTGTTCTCCAAGCCAAATCTTGCTATATCCTCGCAGACCCTTAGTCCTTCGCGCGTCCTGTTTAAGTTAGCATCTATAATTTGAAACAGCTTATTATCTATCATACCTTAACAATAATTGAAAAAATGACATTGTTGAATTTTTAGTTGTTTTGGATTTTGGATATAATGTTGCGGGTTGAAAAGCCTTTTATATAGACAAGGCTTTTTACTTTACCGCCGTATGATTCCACGAAATCAGAACCTACGATGTCTTCTTTTTTCCAATCCCCGCCTTTAACGAGCACGTCCGGCTTGACTAACTTTATAAGCTTTAAAGGCGTCATGTCATTAAATACTACCACGATATCTACTGCCTCCAATGCGGCAAGTAAAATCGCCCTGTTTTTTTGAGCTATAACAGGCCTGGATTTCCCCTTCAGCTTTTTCACTGATCCATCGCTATTAAGGCCTATAACAAGCGTGTCGCCTAAAGATTTTGCCTTCGCAAGATAGTTTACGTGCCCGGCGTGAAGGATATCAAAGCAGCCGTTCGTGAACACAATTTTTTTATTTTTTTGTTTTAATTTTTTTATAGCTCCTGCTATCTGGGGAAGGGTTTTTATCTTATTAGAAAGCATCTTCTATGAGCTCGCATACAATATGGCCTATTGCAATATGAGCTTCCTGTATCCTTGGGGTGCTGTTGGATGGGACTCTGACGCAGATATCCGCTGCCTTGCAAAGCTCTCCTTTTTTATCCCCTGTCAAAGCGGCTGTTTTGAGACCCATGCTTGATGCCTTTAAAATGCCCGCTACCACATTCTTTGAGCTGCCGCTCGTGGATAATCCTATAGCCATGTCTCCTTTATTGCCCAAAGCCTCTACCTGCCTTTCAAAAATATAATCAAAATTATAATCATTCCCAAGCGCGGTAAGAATAGAGCTATTAGCTGTGAGGGCTATTACCGGAAAAGCTTTTCTTTCTTTTTTAAACCTGCCCACAAGCTCTGCGGCAATATGCAGGCTGTCAGTAGCGCTGCCGCCGTTTCCGAACAATAAAATCTTTCGGCCTGATTTTATTGTTTTAAGCATTGCGCTTGCAAGCTTTTCAATGTCTTTTACATTGTTTTCAAGCACTTTATTTTTTGTTTCTATGCTTTCTTTTAGAAGTTTTTCTATCTTTTTTTTCATATTTATGGTTATCCGAAGAATATTTTCGCTATGTTATAAAGTTCCATATCCACTGTCTTGAGTTCGCTCACAGCTGCTTCCAGGGGAACAGCTATTATTTTATTGCCCGAGAGGCTCGCCATCTTGCCGTAATCCTTTTTCAGCACCAGCTCCATTGTTTTTATGCCGAATCTCGTGCCCAACACCCTGTCAAATGCCGTAGGCGTTCCGCCTCTTTGTATGTGACCCAACACAGTAACCCTTGTTTCATAACCTGTTCTTTTTTCTATTTCTTCTGCTATCCTCTGGCCTATGCCGCCTAATCTTACGTGTCCGAATGCATCCAGCTTCTCTTCCTGGGTCACCATACCTTGCTTAAACTGCGCGCCTTCAGCAGCAACCACCATGCTGAAAGTCTTGCCCCTGGAGTGTCTCTTTTTTATAATCGCGCACACCTCTTCTATGTCTATCGGGACTTCCGGTATAAGAATGACGTCTGCTCCGCCTGCAATGCCTGACTCAAGCGCTATCCATCCAGCATGCCTGCCCATTACCTCAACCACCATTATTCTGTTATGTGATTCAGCTGTTGTGTGAAGCCTGTCAATCGCATCTGTTGCAATATTAATAGCGGTATCAAACCCGAAAGTTACATCTGTGCAGCTTAAATCATTGTCTATCGTCTTTGGCGCAGCCACTACATTGAAACCTTCTTTGTGTAATTTATTCGCAACTCCCAGCGTATCTTCTCCTCCCACAGCTATCAGGGCTTCAAGCCCCAGCTTTTTAAAGTTTTCCTTGGCCTTTTTCAAATCATCTTCTTTTTTATATGGATTAGTCCTGGATGTCCCCAGGATGGTTCCGCCTTTCGGTAATATGCCTGAAACAGATTGAATGTTTAATTCAACAGTGTCATTTTCAATAAGGCCTTTCCATCCGTTTTTTATTCCTATGGCCTGATAGTTTTCCTGAATTGCGTACCTTACAACAGCCCTTATTACAGGGTTTAATCCAGGGCAATCCCCTCCGCCTGTCAATATTCCCACTTTCTTCATAATTCTAAAGTCCTCCTTTTTAATTTATTCTCCTGTGCCTAAAAGCTTTTCAACGTAGTCTGTGGCAAAATCCCCTCTTAAAAACAGCGTATCGCTCATCACGTGCTTATGGAAAGGTATAGTGGTCTTTATGGGCGTTATCATAAACTCATCCAGGGCCCTTTGCATCGTCCTTATAGCCTCTTGCCTGGAATTTCCATAACAGATAAGCTTGGCTATCATGGAGTCATAATACGGAGATATCGTATATCCTGAATAAACATGCGAATCCACCCTTACTCCCGGGCCGCCAGGCGCCAGAAATAGCTCCACTTTTCCGGGGCACGGCATAAAATTTTTCTCCGGGTTTTCCGCATTAATCCTGCATTCTATGGCAGCGCCTTTTATTTTTATATCATCTTGCTTAAAGCCCAACTTCATGCCGCTGGCTATCTTTATCTGTTCTTTTACCAGATCTATGCCTGTCACTATCTCTGTTATCGGATGCTCCACCTGTATTCTGGTGTTTACCTCAAGAAAATAGAAATTCTCGTACCTGTCAAAAAGAAATTCCACTGTTCCTGCGTTCAGGTAATTACAGGCCTTGGCAGCCTTAATCGCCATATCGCTGACTTTTTTCCTTAACTTTGAATCTATGGCCGGGGAAGGCGCCTCTTCTATCAATTTCTGATGCCGCCTTTGAATAGTACAATCTCTCTCACCCAAAGATACAATATGACCATATTTATCAGCCAGTATCTGCACCTCTATATGTCTCGGCCTTTCAACATATTTTTCGAGATACACGTCAGCATTTCCAAAAGCAGCTTCTGCCTCCTGCTGCGCAGTTATGAGCGAGCTGATCAATCTTACGTCATTATGGCATACCCTCATGCCTTTGCCTCCGCCGCCTGCGGACGCCTTAATTATTACGGGATATTTTAATCTCTTTGCTGTTTTTACAGCGTCTTCTTTTGTTTTTATAATGCTCTGGCTTCCCGGGATAACAGGTATGCCTACCTTTTGCATCGTAAGCCTGGCTGTCATTTTGTCGCCCATCATCCTCATGTTTTCAGGCGTTGGGCCGATAAAAGTTATGTCGCAGGATTTGCATATTTCTGCAAAATGGGCGTTTTCCGCCAAGAATCCGTATCCCGGGTGTATTGCATCAACGTCTGTTATTTCAGCAGCGCTTATAATAGCCGGGATGTTGAGATAACTTTCAGAACTTTGCGCAGGTCCTATACATACGGCTTCATCGGCAAGCTTTACGTGTAAGGAATCGCTATCCGGTTCTGAATAAACAGCGACAGTCTTTATGCCCATTTCTTTACAGGCCCGGATAATCCTTACTGCAACTTCCCCTCGATTAGCAATTAAAATTTTTGAGAACATAACAAATTTTTCCTTAGTCAATTTGACTCGCCAAAGAACTTTGACGGGTCAAATTCACCGGCTATTTTACATTGGCTCCAACATGAACAGCGCCTGGCCGTATTCAATAGACCTGGCGTTCTCTACGAGTATCTCTGTGACCTTGCCCCTGACCTCTGATTTTATTTCATTCATGAGCTTCATAGCTTCAATAATACACACCACTTGCCCCACTTCTACAGTCTGGCCTATTTCGACATAAGGCTTTGTCTCAGGATTGGCTGATCTGTAAAACGTGCCTACCATCGGCGCCTTTATAGCTATAACATTTCGTTCAGGCTTACCGGGCTCAGCAGGCTTCTCGCCTGCCTTGACAATCTGGGCGACGCTGGGAGCAATGCGTTCCTCTGCGATAGTCTCTATTTTGCCCGATGCAGATTTTCTGAGCCTGATTTTCATCCCGTCCCGTTCAATCTCAAGCTCCATAAGCTCATTTTCATTCATAAGCGTTATTAATTCCTTGATCTCTTTTAGATTCATGTTCGGTCTCCTTTTATACCCTGCCTACGTATTCTTTTGTCCTTGTGTCTATACGCACCATATCCCCCTCGCTGACAAAAAGAGGTACTGACACAATAAGCCCTGTTTCTGTCTTTGCCGGCTTATTGCCGGACTTGGATGTATCGCCCCTGATCCCAGGCTCGGTAGATATTATTTTTAGATCTATAAATATAGGAGGTTCCAGGGTAAGTACCCGGCCTTTGTAGATAAGGGCTGTTACCTCCATATTTTCTTTAAGATAATTTTCCACCTGGCTTATCTGATCACGGTGAAGAGGAAATTGATCGTATGTATCGCGATCCATAAATTCATAGATATCTCCGGAGCTATATAAATATTGAAAAGTCCTTTTGTCTATGTCAATCGTTTCTATCTTTTCGTTTCTGAAAGTACGTTCCAGTATCGCGCCTGTTTTTATGTTTTTTAATTTCGTACGGACAAACGCGCTGCCTTTTCCCGGCTTTACGTTTTCATAACTTACAACATAATAAACTGTACCTTCCAGTTCTATATTTAAGCCATTCTTTATAGCGTTAATTCCTACCTGCATATTTTACTGCTCCTTTTGTCAAAACTTCGCACCCATTTTTGGTGATAAGCACCGTATCTTCTATTCTTATCCCGCCCCAACCAGGGATATAAATCCCTGGCTCAACGGTTATAACCATGCCCTTTTCGAGCCTTATTTTGCTGTTCTGGGAAATAGCCGGGATTTCGTGGGTTTCGCGGCCTATGCCGTGGCCCAGGCTGTGAAGGAAAAAGCTTCCCATGCCTCTATCTGATATATACTGGCGGGAAACAGCATCTATATCTTTTGCATAAACGCCCGGCTTCAGACTCTCGATAGCTATGCTTTGGCTAGCCAGAACGGCTGTGTATATATGCAAATACTTATGACTGATTTTACCCAAAAAAATCGTCCTTGTCAAGTCGGAATTATACCCGGAATATATGGCCCCGAGATCTATTATGACCATCTCGTGCCGGTTTATAACCCTATCGGACGGAGCTGCGTGCGGCATTGATGAATTTTTTCCGGAGGCTACTATTATATCAAAACCTGCCGGCTCTAAATTATTTTTCAAGGCGTACGTTTCTATTCCGCGTCTTACGCTATTTTCGCTCTTCCCCTGTTTTGTAATTTTAACCGCATAATTCATGAGCCTTGCCCCGTCCTTGCAGGCCTGCCTTATATCTCGTATCTCGCTATCGTCTTTTATCATTCTGATATTTTCTACGACGGCCGTTAGCGGGATAAGTTTTCTGTTGCCCAGGAGCTTTTTTAGCTTCAAATAGCCCTGATAAGTAAAATGATCTGCCTCAAAACCTATGCTCCTGGAATTGGTTTCAGCGCATGCTTCTATTATAACCTGACTCAGGTCTTTAGCCTTAGTGATCCTGACAGAGCATTTTATTGCGGATTTTTTATATTCCTCTTCATATCTTGAATCAGTTATCAGTATATTTTTCCCCGGGGATACAAAAAGAAGCGAGTCTTCGCCTCTAGCGCCTGTAAGGTACGATATGTTTTCTTTTTTTCTGACTAGAAAAGCATCAAGGGGCTTGTTGATTAAAAACTTAACTAATCTTTTCTGCCTATTATTGTATTTCATATGCAGCTACTTTGATTTTTTTACAAGATTGATTGCTGCGTCAAGGCCATAAAAGTAACTATCTGCTCCGAACCCTGAAACCTGGCCTTTTGCAACGGAGGAAATCAGCGAAATGTGCCTGAAATCCTCTCTAGCGTAAATATTAGAGAGGTGCACCTCTACAGTAGGAATATCAATGGCTGATATTGCGTCTCTGATAGCAACGCTTGTATGTGTATATGCAGCCGGATTTATAAGAATGGCGCTGTACTTATTTCCGGCCTTGCCTATCTTATCCACTATTTCGCCTTCATGGTTTGACTGGAAAATATCCAGCGTTACTTTTTTCTTTCCGGCTATCTCTTTAAGTTTCTTATTAATGCTTTCCATGGTGATTTTGCCGTACACCTCCGGCTCTCTTTTTCCAAGTAGATTCAGATTTGGGCCATGGATAACCAATACTTTAATCATAAAAACTCCTTTAAGCTGTCTGTGTCAATGATGGGAGTCGCACTCCCATCATAGTTGTTACTCCGCTTCTTCTATGAGCATTACAGGTATTCCGTCCCTGATAGGATATTTTTTCCCGCATTTTACGCAGCAGATCTTATTATCTTTTAATTCCACATCCTGTTTGCACGCAGGGCACGCCAATATAGCTAATAATTCCTTGTCAATCATTTAGATCTCCTCCTTTGATCTTTACGGGACACGCCAACTGGTATATCCCTCCGATCAAGCTGTATATCATTATCAACCCAAGCCATAAAATAGACACTGCAAATGCCTTTTCAGGCCCCATATAGCCTTTAAGAAAATATACAAATGCCCCTTCCCTGACTCCAAGCCCGTTTAAAGAAGGGAGCATGCTTACAGCCCATACAAGCGGAATTATAAGGAACAGCCTGAATAAAGGCATATTGCCGCCTATAGATAATACAAATAAATAGATATTCATTATAGCGAGCGATTGAAGGAAAAGAGACAGTATTATACCTTTCACTAAAATTCCGGGGCTGTTTCTGTAAAGATTCACAGCAGTGTATAATTTCAACGCTTTTTCTTTTATTTTATTGAATATGCCTTTTCCTCCGGAAGAAATCCCGGCTGGAACGTTATTTTTTTTAAGCAGAAAAAATATCATCAATGCCACCAGGATAAAAACAACCAGCACTCCCCATATGATAAATTTATTATCCACGCTCTTTCCTATGAAAAGAAGCCCTGTCAGAGCTACCAGCAAAGTGGCTATCAGGCCCAGAAGCCTGTCAGCCAATACAGCAGCATAAGAGGCAACCTTGTTGCTGGTTTTTTTGGAAGCGTAATACGCCTTTGCTATATCTCCCCCTATTGCTGTCGGTAAAAAATTATTAAAGAAATACCCTATAAACGTGAGGTAAATAGCGTCTTTCATAGACAATAAAATCTTTTGACCGGACATGAGGAGTTTTAATCTGTAAGCAACAGCTATGGAAAGCGGTATATTAACAAGGACTGCAAATAGAATCAGCGTCTTGTCAGAACTTTTAAAAATGCCAATCACCTCTTTTGCGTCTTTTCTCATTAGCCATATCAAAAGAAAAAGCAGGCCGAAGCTCAAGGTGAATCTCAATATAATAGATAACCTGTTTTTTACCATATAATCATCCCTGCATAGCCTACTACAGAACTGTAGTCGCCGGACGTATCTCCGCTTGTCTGGTATTTTACAAGGCCTGACTTAGTAGCGCCCAGTTTCTTGCATAAGCTTATCAGGGTACATGTCGGCGCAATTCCGCACATGGATATATCTTTCTGCCTGACCACATTAAATAATTTTTCCTCGTCCATGGTCAATATCGCGTCTATGGCTAGCCTGTCTTTTTGTTTGGCAGTCTCTTCTGATTCATAGTGCGTCATATCAGTGCTGGCCATAAATAAACCTGTCCTGCCGACCTTCTGAAAGCCGGCTGCTATTTCCTCGCCCAGTTTCTGATATTCCGCAAGGCTTCCCTGCGAAATAACTATAGGCACTATCTTTATATCGCTTTCCAGGTATTGTATAAAAGGCAGTTCCACCTCTATCGAATGCTCGTACATGTGAGCAAGCGTGTCTTTTTTCAGCAGCGCGCTTTCCCTTAGAATAGATTCTGCGATTTCAACATCTATCTTTACCTCTCCCATCGGAGTGGACCACTTGCCCTCTGTCATAATGCTGAATCTTTCTCCTGCGGATGTATGATTAGTGCCCAAGATTATAACTGTTTTTTTAAGCATTACTTTTGCTATTGTAAGGCCTGCCACGTATCCGGAATATACATAACCCGCATGCGGCATTATCACGCCTATAGCGTCCTGTTTTTCCGAAGAAACTTCTATCAGGCCGGAGAGCATCTTTCTGAGGCTTTCTTCAGTCTGGGGATAAAATTGTCCTGCTACAACAGGTCTTCGTATCACTGGCTACCTTTTAAAATTAATATTGCGCATTTATCCAGCGTTAAAATTCTTTTTGCCGCAGCCTTGACATCTTCCGGCCTGACAGCATCTATATTTTTATCAAAGTTTTTGTAATTATCATAGCCCAGGCCGTAAAGTTCGTCCATTGTTATGCTAAAAATAAAACTGGAATTAGACTGCATGCCTGCTTTGCGCATGGCTTTTATATAATTTTTAGATTTTTCTATATCCTCTTTTTTTACTCCGTCTCTGCGCAGCTTATTCAATTCCCTGAATACCCCATTCTTTACTTTAGCTGCGTTTTGTTTTGAGGTCAAGCCGTATATAGCCAGATATCCGGGGTCTATGCCCAATACATTAAAAGCCCCCACTGCGTAGGCAAGGCCTTTTTCTCCCCGGATGTTTTTAAATAATACCCCGGAAGAATTTGACAGAATATCAGCGAGTATTTCTACAGCGTACTTGTCTTTATCATAGATGTCTATTCCGCGAAACCCTACAAGCACAAGCGACTGGCTTTTATCTGTAGTTACAATATTCTCCCTTATTTTTTCAATGGGAGGTTCTTTTATCGGGGAAGGTTTCAACCCCTCTCCTATGAATATCTTTGAGAAATACTTTTCAACCAGGCTTTGCATTTCATCGCTTTGGAAATCCCCTGATACGCCTATCGCAATATTATCCAAAGAAACAGTTTTTTTATAAAAATCCTTTACTTTCTCTATTGCGATTTTATCAATGCTCTTCAGGCTGCCTGTTGCCTGAAACCCGTAAGGATGGGTTTTAAAAAGCATCTCTTTTAATAATCTGTGGCCATGGTTAACCAGCTCGTTGTCCTGCATCTTTATGGCTTCTATCATCTCGGTTTTTTCTCTCTTAAACTCTTCTTCCGGAAAAACAGAACTAACGCAGATATCGGAAGCAAGCTTTAGCGCATCTTCTATGTGCTCTTTAAGGCATGTTATATTAATCCCTGCGCTATTATTTCCGGAATAAGTTCCGAGCGATATAGCCCTTGATTCGTAGAACCTGGCGATCTCGCTTCTCGACATAGAGCTTGTGCCATCCATAAGCATCCGGCTGGATAGCATTGAAATGCCGTTATTATTTTCATTCTCAGCTCTCACCCCGCCTCTAGATAAAATAGATACGGCTATTACAGGCAAGCTGTGGTTTTCGGAAATAACTAACGGGATCCCGCTAGAAAGCAAAACTTTTCTGACGTCCTCTCTTTTTTTTTCAAGGCCGGTATCGTCCTCTTTCTTCAAGGACTTCCCGGATTTACTGAGAATAGTAACGGTCATGTTGTGAACGTTGAGATATTTTGAAACTGCTTGTTTTATGTCTTCCGGGGTTACAGCCTTTATGTTTTCCACGTATTGCTTAAAGAAATCCGGACTGCCTGTTAATAGCTGGCTCTGCGCTATATCATTTGCCTGGGCATGGATAGTTTCTTTCTGGAACACATAGGCTGCTATAAAATTATTTTTCGCTTTTAAAAGTTCATCTTCACTGACTCCGTTTTGTTTCAAGTTTTCTATCTGACTTATTATGGCGTTGATTGCCCTTGGTGTGTTTTCTTCCTTCAATACGCTGGAGATTATAAAAAGTCCAGGGTCTTTAGGAGTATAGTTGTAAGCTGAAACAGAAAGCAATAGCCGGTCTTTCATTCTCAGTTTTTCATTCAGGATAGAGCTCTCTCCCTGGCCCATTATAAAGGCCAAAAGATCCATTGCGTATAAATCATCATCCAGCAGGCCGGTAGAGTGAAAACTTAAATTCATATACGCGCCGTCTATATCAGTTTTTTCTTCTAAAAATCTTTCTGCTGCCTGAGGCGGCTCTTTCGGCCTGATAGTTATAGTATTGTTCCCGCGCGGGATCGCCCCAAAAGACAAATTTATTTTACGAAGCGCCTCTTCTGCATTTATATCCCCGACCAGAGAAATAGTCATTTTTTCCGGCGCATAACGAGACTTGAAAAATCTTACAATGTCTTCTTTCGTCAACTTTATAAAATTTTCTTTATATCCTATTGCCGGGATACGGTAAGGATGCGCGAGAAATGCTGTCTCAAATGTCATGCGGGAAAGTTTTCTATCAGGATTATCTTTATTCATATCCATTTCCCGTTCTATGACCGCCATCTCTTTTTTAAGCTCTTTTGCATCAAACATGGGCGCGGTAAGCATTTCTTTTAATACGTCAATGGCTGTGCCTAGATGTTCCTTGAGTATGGTTATGCTGTAGCCCGTGTAGTCATAGGATGTATATGCTTCTATATCGCCTCCATATCTATTCAATATATCTTCTATGGAACCGCCGGGATATTTGCTGGTCCCTTTAAAAAGCATATGTTCTATCAAGTGACTGATGCCTGTTCCGGCGTGGTCTCCTTCCGAGGCAGAGCCCGAATCAATAAAAACAGAAAAGACCACAAGGGGATTTCTGTGGTCTTCTTTTATAACTGCCTTCAGGCCATTATCCAGCGTTATTGTGTCCCGGGCATTTAAAGGCGCGCTTAAAAAAGCGCCTAAAACAAAAAATGCCAAGAGAGATATCGGAATAATTTTTTTTATCATCTTGGGCACGTAAAATTATTTCACTCTATTGTACTAATATCTGCTAGGTGTTTTAGGAGAACGCTGCTTCCTTCTCCTTTTCTCGCTTGGTTTCTCGTAATGTTTTCTGGCTTTTAATAACTTCAATAAACCATCACGCTCTATTTTCTTCTTAAAACGCCTTAAAGCCTTTTCCAGGGATTCCCCTGGAGCTATTTCTATCCTTGACATTCGTTTTCACCCCCTAAATATAGTTCAATTTTATATAAAACAGATGCTGGTGTCAAGCACTATTAGTCTTTTTTCGAAAGGGTATCGTCATCCTTCATGCCTTTTTTGAATTCACCTATCCCTTTTCCAAGATTTCTTCCTATTTCAGGCAGTTTAGAAGCCCCGAACACCAAAAGGCATATCACCAATATCAAAATCAATTCCGGCATCCCTATCCCGAACATTTGAACCTCCTATTTTGTCTTTTCCAGTATCCTGTCCACATCCACGTAATCCATAACAAGGTTTTCCGCTATCAGGGCTTTACCCTTGTCCAGAGGCCCTATCTTGACTGCAAGATCATGTATCTCCGAAGAAACTTTATATGTATGATCTTTGCTCAAAAGAACAGGGATGTCCGCATTTTCTATGAGCTTCATTATTTTTTTATTCGGCACTATGCCTCCTGTCAATATGATGCCTGCTATCGAGATCTTCCTTTTCTGTTTTTTTAGAAGATGCACCGTCAACACCGCCATTATAACATCTTTCCTGTCCCCAGGGATTATCAGAAGAGAGTCTATTTCTATAAAACTCAAGGCATCGCAAGGCTCCATAGCCCCTATAAAGATATTGCGTACTATGTTAGATAATCCTACTTTTTTAGATACGAGCTTCAGATTGGTTTCGTCTATGATATTTTGAATCGTAGGATTTGACAGTTTCGAAAAATACGGAATTACACCCAACACATCAATGCCTTTTCTTTTGAGCCCCATTTTTAGCATGTCTTTTACTTTTTTATACTTGGACGCGAGTACCTTGTTAATAATAACGCCTATCACATCCACGCCTTCTCGTTCAAACAATGCCATATTCAGGTCTATCTCGTCCATCGGCTTGCCTATGCCTCCGGAAGTCACAAGTATCACTTTGGCATCCAGAAGATTTGCGACCTTTGCATTGGAAAGATCAAATATAGAACCTACACCTGCGTGGCCCGTACCTTCTATTATCACCACGTCCTTTCTTTTTGATATGCGCTCAAAAGAAGCTATTACATTATCCACTAATTTCCTGTGGTCGCCTCTCCTTATATAATTTTCCGTGAACCCCTTATCTATTGCCACAGGGCTCATGTCTTTTATGGAACCTCTCATGCCGCAAACTTTTTCAATCAGAACAGAGTCTTCATCGACTTTATATCCGCGCTCAAGCACGTATCTCTGGCCGACAGGCTTTATAAAAGCTACTTTCTTAAACCTTTTCTTAAGCGCCTTGATAAGGCCTAAAGATATAGTGGTCTTGCCGTCGTTCTGCATTGTGGCCGCTATAAAGATTCTTCTTTGTATCACTTTTTCTCCCACTTCAAAAGCTCTATTACCTTTGACAGTGTGGAACCTTCGTCTATCTCTTTTCTAAGGCGGTTTTCTGTCTCCATTACGCTCATTGCCCTGTTTGCGAATTCCACTGCCCTGTTTTTGGGTATAACAACCACTCCGTCGTCATCTCCCAATATCCAATCTCCGCTGAATACCTTAACTCCTCCCGCGTTTACGCTTACGCCTATCTCTCCAAATCCTTTGGGCTCTCCGGCTGAAGGAGAAATTATTCTTGCAAAAGCGGGAAATTTAAGGCTTCTTATTTCTTTGACGTCGCGTATAGCACCGTCTATCACAACGCCTGCCAGTTTTTTCTGGATAGCTCCGTGGGTAGCCAGCTCTCCCCAGATAGCAGGCCCTACGCCTCCTGCGTCAATAACTATCACCTGGCCTTCTTCCGCTATCTCGATCGCCTCTACCGGCTTTGCCCAATCTCCGGGATAAGTCCTTACTGTCAATGCCTGGCCGCACATCTTTAAACCGGGATTAACGCTTATTAGGTCTTTCAAAGCGCCCTGCCTATGCATAGCGTCAGAAAGATTCGAGGTAGAGATTTTCATCAAAATTTTCGCGATATCTTTTTCAGAGCCTCTTTTAAAAAGAATTGTTTTTATTTTTTTCAACTGATTTATTGATCGCTTTATGTCTTCCGTTGCTTTTTTTGCGTCTTTGGATTTATTTATTGCCCCGCCCACTATGATTATACTTGCGCCTGCTTTTACAGCGTCAGCGGCTGTTTCAGAATTTATTCCGCCTGCCACAGCTATGGGAATGGTTATATGTCTTGCGATATCCTTCAGTTCCCTGAAAGGATCTTTTCCTCGCATCTGGTCGTCAATAGGACAATGCACGCCTATATAATCAACCCCGAGTTTTTCTACTTCTATTGCCCTTTTCTTTACATCTTTTATTGCGATAAGGTCTACCTGTATCTTCGCCCCGTAATTGTGGGCTGCGTCCACGCATTCTTTTATAGTAGCATCGCTTGCAGCTCCTAGTACGCACACTATATTCGCGCCTGATTTTGCCGCAATCTCAACCTCCGTACGTCCAGCGTCCATTATCTTCATGTCAGCTACGATTGTTTTTGTAGGAAATTTTTCGCGCAGTTTTCTTATGGCGTTAAGCCCCTCGCTTTTTATTAAAGGCGTTCCTGCTTCCAGCCAGTCTATTCCTCCCATGGCTGATTCCCCTGCGCATTTCATTGCGCGGCTTAAATCCACAAAATCTAAAGCAACTTGTAATATTGGTTTCATTTTATTTGCCTATTATTTAATGATGGGCGTCGGACTTCACTCACCTATTATTTGCACTATTACTTCGCGTTCTCTCGGTCTATTGTCAAAATCTATAAAAACTATCTGCTGCCATTTGCCCAGCTGCATCTGATTATCCACAATAGGTATTGTTACATCTGGGCCTAAAAAAGCTGCCCTTACATGAGAATATCCGTTACCGTCTTTCCATCTTATGTTATGCTGATATTCGCCTTCCTTGGGCGCTATCTTTTCAAAATATGTCTTAAGGTCTTCCACCAGCCCAGGCTCATATTCAAGCGTCGTAATGCCGCCCGTGGCACCTGGCACAAAAACAGTTACAGATCCGTTGTTCAAGCCGGAGTTTAAGACAGCTGTTGTTGTTTCCGCAGTGATATTTATTATATCCGTGTCGCCTTTAGTGGAAAGTTTTATTTTTTTGGTTACAATAGCCATCATTTTTTCCTATAGGCCTCCAGGTACGAATCGCAGTAGAGCTGTTTTTCCATCAAAAGCTCTGCTGTTATCATGCTGTCCATCAACTCTCTGTCGGTTACGTCCATTATTGCCGCATCCAGGCCGCTCGATATAGCCATTGCCAGAAAAGTTCTGTTGATTAGGCTTTTAGATTGTGACGGGGAACCCTGAGACACGTTTGAAAGCCCCAGCACTGTTTTAGGCGCCGGATCAGCCAGCATCTTTGAATCCCTGATAGTTTTAAGGACTTCTTTTGCGTGCGGCTGCGCTACATTCACGGGCAATATAACAGCGTCTAAATAAAGCTCTGACGTGTCAATCCCGTATTCCACGCAGGCCGCAACCAGTTTCATTGCCAGCTCCATCCTGCCTTCGCTGTCTTTGGGTATGCCGACCTTATCCATCGTAAGCCCGATAACAGAGGCGTTATATTTTTTGGCAAGACTGAAAAGATTTTTTATTTTTTCTTCGTTTGCATTTGCTGAATTTATAATGGGCTTTGCCTTGCAAAGACTGAGCCCTGTCTCCATCACATCCTGCTTTGTGGTATCTATCGCGAGAGTTATGTCAGTGACTTCCTGGATAGTTTTAACAAGCCATTCCATCGCCTCTTTTGGATTGGCTGAAGCCGGGCCAACGTTCACGTCAAGCGCGCTCGCCTTGCAGGAAACCTGTTTCAATGCAAGGGTATGGATAACAGCCTTGTCTTTTTCCTTGATAGCCTTTGCCACATCCTTAAACATCCCGTTAATTCGTTCGCCTATAATAAACATTTTCCCCTTTATCCTTTCAGTGCCTTTATCGCTTTATTTATTTGTTCAACTGCCTTTGGATGATTCATTACCAGTATATCGGCTCCTGAATTCAGATATGCTGTAGCAGTAGCTACTTCCCATAAGATACCTGTATCTTTTTGGCCTGTTTTCGCTTCTTTAGTGCGCCACGCTTCCTGGCCAACAAAATTTATCATAGGCATGGATAACATCCTGTCCCCTGAAAGGCCGGCAAGCCTGGTCCTTTCCATTATAGAATACGTATATTCAAGGCCATACCCAAGCGCTCCTGTTGCGTGATGGATTACTATCTTATCCGCAGAAAATTGCATATCGCAAATAAGTATGTTCAGCTGTTTTGCTATATTTATATCTATAGGCGCTTCTGAAATTATAGAGTGGCCTGAACTAAGACATGCGGCGGTAAGCGTCTTGTAATTATCCTGCGTTGCAATGCCGAACAGGCAATTTTCGCCTTTTGCCGCATTTGCGCAATGCGCCATTACCTCATTGTCTTTTTCAGGAGCCGAACTTCCTATTACTATCAAGGGTACTGAAACCGCTTTAAGGATTTTCTCAAGAGTCTTGCCTGCTTCCTGACTGGAGGCATTTTTTGTATCAGGATGAGTGCTGGCAAGCCTAAGGCATATAAGGTCGGCTGAAAATTTATCCGCGCAAAGTTTTGCCCATTCAACGGGGTCTTTGAGGGCGTTTCCAAAATTTGTTTTCAATACCTCGGGCCATGCCTCCGGCTCCATATCCCACACCTCCATTGCTACGCGCGGAGGATTGGGGCATTTGTCTTCGCCGTCTATAAAATATATCCCAGTTTCTCCGCCTATTGTTATCGGCTTTTTTGCGCCTATTACAACCTCGCTGATCTTATCCTGCCATTTTTCAATTAATCTTTCCATTATTTGTCTCCTATTACGAGATTGCTTCGGCCTTTCGGCCTCGCAATGACATGATAGACGTCATTGCGAGGAGTCCGCTTAAAGCGGGCGACGAAGCAATCTCTGGTTTTACGCTATAGCCTTTTTCGCTGTCTTTCTGTATCTCATCCTGAAAACCGATATACCCGCCTATTTTTAACTTCGCTTTTTCTATTAATTCCAATTTATCCGTTTCCAGCTCGCCTTTTGATTTATTGATAATTAACTCTATGTCTTTTATCTTTACCCCGGCGCTCCTGGCTGTATTAAATGCGCTTATTGCTGAATTAATACCTACCATCGTAGGATCGCTTACAAGTAAAAGCAGGTCTATATCAGCTGCTGTCCGCCTGGAAAGATGCTCCATGCCGGCTTCATTGTCAATAACAACAAATTTATACTTTTTAGAGATCCTTAAAAGATAATCTCTCAATATATTGTTTACAGCGCAGTAACAGCCGGGGCCTTCAGGCCTGCCCATAACTAAAAGATCAAATCCCTTTCCTTCGCCAAGAGCTTCCTCGAGCCTTAGCCCGAAAAATTCGCTCTTAGAAAAATTATCCGGGGTTTTGTTTTTAACCTCTTCTCTGATGTCAGCGATAGTCTCTTCGTATTCCATCCCAAGCGCCACATTTAAATTGGAATTAGGATCCGCATCAACTGCAAGTACAGGCTTGTCTATTTTCAAGAGATGCTGCACTAAAATCGCAGAAATCGTTGTTTTCCCTACCCCGCCCTTGCCTGCTACCGCGATAATATACGCCATAAAATAACCTTCACGCCCCCAATATCTTCTTTACGCTCGGAAACGACTCTATGTCTGTATGAGGCAGAAATAGCGCGGCGCTGTAATTATTCATAAAAGACGCGCTTGTGCTTAAATCAAGATAAGCCATTTTATTTGCAATAGAGTCTGCAGCTTCCATTGCCTCGCTTGACAAAAGGCACATCTTCGCGCCTGCCACCGAAGTATTGCCCAGGAAAATAAAATTCTTTTCAGGCAGATCCGGCAATAGCCCGATATTGATTGCTGAACGGATATTCAAGGCCGTCCCAAGGCCGCCTGCGATAAAGATATGTTTTATATCTGATTTTTTAAAACCTGCTTCTTTCAGCAAAACCTCTATGCCGGTATAGATAGCGCCTTTTGAATGTATTAAATTTTTTATGTCATTTTCATCTATAGTAATATCTTTGCCGGTAGCTGAATCTTTAGCTTCCGCTAGGATTATTTCTTTTACGCCTTCCGAGTCCCTGACCTTGCAGATTTTATTTTCTTTTATCCTGCCGGACCTGTCTATTATTTTATTTTTCAATAATTCGCTTATGATATCTACTACACCTGAGCCGCAGATGCCCCTTGGAGGCAGGTTCCCTATGGTCTGGCATTCAAGAGAGTTATTCTTTATAGAAATATTCTGGATAGCCCCCTTCATAGCCCGTATCCCGGATTTAAGGCCCCCTCCTTCAAAACAAGGGCCTGCTGAAGTGGAACATGCCATTAACCATTCTTTATTGCCAAGCACGACTTCACCGTTAGTGCCTAAATCTATAAAGAGAGTCAGGTCTTTTGCCTTGTCCATGCCTGATGCAAGAATCCCCGCCACTATGTCGCCTCCCACATAGCTTCCTATGCACGGAAGACATGCCAAAAGGCCTCTTGGGTTTATTTTTATACCGGCTTCAGCGGCTCTTATCACAGGCATAAAATTTACAGCCGGTATATAAGGCTCTTTTCTTATGTAAGCGGGGTCAATTTTTAAAAGCAGGTGGGTCATTGTGGTATTGCCGGCGCTAATAACAGCTGTCACATCATCCAGAGTCAGTTTCGCTTCCTTTATCAGATTGTCAATCAGGGTATTTACAGTGTCTATTACTGCATGATGCAATTTCTCCAGACCTTTTTCATGCTGGGCGAAAATAATCCTGGAAATAACATCTTCTCCGAAATCCACCTGGGGATTATAGCTTGCCTTTGAGCCAAGCACTTTTTGGGAATCCAGATTTACCAGATAGGCAACAATAGTAGTGGTGCCTATATCCACAGCCACTCCGAAATTTTTCTTGGACTGATCTCCGGGTTCAATCAACACGACTTCTATGGTCTTATTCCTGTTGCCAAGGGTTACAGTAACTTCCCATCCGCCCTCCCTTAAAAGCCTGGGCAGCTTTTTTATATTACTTAACCCCACCTGCATTATATTGATTTCTTTGTGGTGCTTTTTTATCTCTTTTAACAGCCTGTCTGCGTCTCCGGAATTATCGTCAATAGTCGGTTTTGGAAGCTTTAAAAATAGCTTTGTGGATAAAGGTCCATGCTTAAAAATCTTTGCAGCCGTCTTGTGGCGCTCTTCTTCTATCTCTTCAACGGGCGTATAAAGCCCTGCCAGGCGCTTTGCCTTTATCTCCTCAGTGAGTATCTCAAGATCTCCCAGCATAGATTCTTCCGGCACAAGCACTTCCATGTCTGATTCAGGCGTGGTTCTGCAGGCAAGCACATAGCCTTCCTTACGCTCTTTTTCTGCAGTCCTGCCGCTATCTTCGGTTATATAATCGCCTTTTTTAACTATTACTTTACATCTGCCGCACACACCCTCTCCCCCACAGCTATTATATATATGTATGCCAGTCTTTAAAGCAGCTGTCAAAAGGTCTGTTCCTCTATCTATATAAACAGACTTATGTTCCTGCAAAAATGTTATCTTGAATTCTTCCATAGTAAGTTAAATTTTAACATGTCCGGCATATATGGTCAATAAATAAAAAAACTCCACTTGTATTATTAGAATAGCTATATAACACTTTGCGTAGTTTTCAGCCCTGTCAGGCAGACCATTCGGCACTGAAACTGGTTTCGCCGCGCGCTACGGTTTACGGCTCATTTTTTATACTGCAGGCAGTCTTGACAGTATAAAAACTTCGCCGTAATCCCTTGCGCGCTTATATATAAGATATCTATGATGCCGAAACGTTTCTGATGTGCCTCAGACCTGCCTGACAGGGCTGCAAATGCCTATTAGTGTTACCTATTATTGAAAGTATTGCATAAAAAACCCCGCTCCGATTTATAATCGGAGCGGGGTCGTAATGGTTATGTTCAATAGTTACTTCTGAATAACCTTTAATTCTGTTCCATCTGCCGGGCAATATTGTACATCCGAACCAAACTGCTTTCCGCATACAGGGCAAAATTTAGTATCCATTGAATCGCCGACCAATGCGCCGCCTGCTGCTCCTGCTGCTCCGCCTATCAGGGCGCCTTCAGCTGCATGACCTGACTGGTGGCCTATAATAGCGCCTGCCCCGGCTCCGATAAGAGTGCCGATTCCTGCGCCTTTCTGGGTGCTCGTGCAGCCTGCCACAGCTACTACCAATAACAGCAATAATACGACTACTGTATATTTTTTCATTAAACACCTCCTGTTTTTTATAATTATAACATCTTTTAAAACGCGGTCAAGTATAATATAGCTATTTAATCACCCTGATCCTATTGGGCGGCCAGTATATTAAAAACGCTTTCCCCAGCAGGAACTTTTTAGGCATAAAAC
>Ga0210019_1000398_pt1 | contig 54532 bp, 48 predicted proteins | sample CryGeyCG2114_020_2_FD_183969 | JGI IMG/M metagenome (GOLD analysis project Ga0210019, IMG submission 183969) | Groundwater microbial communities from aquifer - Crystal Geyser CG11_big_fil_rev_8/21/14_0.20 (SPAdes) (version 2) | ecosystem: Environmental > Aquatic > Deep subsurface > Groundwater ...
CGCCTGCAGTGCCACCACTGCGGCCACCAGATGGCGCCGCCGCATACCTGCCCCGCCTGCGGGGCCGAGGACAGCCTGGTCCCCTGCGGGCCGGGGGTCGAGCGCCTGGCCGAGGAGATCCAGGCCCTCTATCCGGACGCGCGGGTGGCGCTCGCGACCTCCGACAACCTCTACAACCAGCGCACGGCCAGGGAATTCGTGCGCCGCATCGAACGCCACGAAGTCGACCTGATCATCGGCACCCAGATCGTCGCCAAGGGCTACCACTTCCCGCTATTGACCCTGGTCGGCGTGATCGACGCGGACCTGGGCCTTTCCGGCGGCGACCTGCGCGCGGCCGAGCGCACCTATCAGCTTCTCTATCAGGTCGCCGGGCGGGCCGGGCGGGCCGAACACCCTGGCCGCGTACTGGTCCAGACCTACATGCCGGAGCACCCGGTCATGGCCGCGATCCAGGCGGGCAACCGTGAGGAATTCATCCGGGCCGAGGCGAAATCCCGCGAGGAGGCCCATATGCCGCCCTACGGACGGCTGGTCGGCGTCGTCGTGTCGGGCACGGACGAGGCGGCGGTCGATGCGGGGGCCCGCGCGCTGGGCCGCACCGCGCCCCGGGGGCCCGACGTGCAGGTCCTGGGCCCGGCGCCGGCGCCGCTCGCCATGATCCGCGGCCGCCACCGGAGACGGCTTCTTTTGAAGGCGGGGCGCGCGACGGCCGTGCAGCCGCTTGTTCGAGCCTGGATCAAGCGCGCGCAAATCCCCAGGAAGGTCCGCGTGCTGATCGACGTCGACCCCTATTCCTTCATGTGAGGCGACCCGGAAAACCGCCGGGGACAGGCCCAATCCGGGGGGATTCACGGACCGTGAAAAAACCCCGCCGACTCTGGTTGCATGGGCGAAACCTCTGTGGTAGGACTGGCCGCGCTTTTCAGGCGGGGTCCGCCGGAATTGGCGGGTTTGCGCCTGTTTTGTGGCGCGCCACCTGACCGAAGCCGGCGTCCAAGGGTCCGTACAAAAAACTTAAATCAAGGGGTTCCCCAGGTGTCATCGGATATCGCAGGCGCTTCCGGCCTTGCAGGCCGCTATGCGACCGCCCTTTACGAACTGGCCGAGGCCGACAAGCAGTTGGACGCGGTTGCCCAAGACCTGACCGCCATCCGCAACATGGTCGACGAAAGCGCCGACCTGGCGCGCCTGATCCGCTCCCCCATCATCGCCCGCGACGACCAGGTCGCCGCCATGGACGCGGTCCTGACCCAGGCCGGGGTTTCCGGACTGACCAAACGTTTCGTCGGCGTCGTCGCGCAGAACCGCCGTTTGTTCGCGCTGACCGCCATGATCAAGCAGTTTCAAGGCATCCTGGCCCGGCGCCGGGGCGAACTGACCGCCGAGGTCACCTCCGCCCAGGCGCTGAGTGACAAGCAGCGTCAAGCGATCGAGGATGGACTGAAAAAGGCCATGGGCACGAAGGTTGCCGTGGACGCCCGGGTCGACGAAGACCTTCTGGGCGGTCTGGTGGTCAAGATCGGTTCGCGCATGATCGATTCCTCGATCAAAACCAAACTTCAGCAACTTCGCTTAAGCATGCGATAAGAGGGGATCCGACCATGGAAATCCGCGCCGCGGAAATCTCCGCCATTCTCAAGAAACAGATCGCCGATTTCGGCTCGGAAGCCGAGGTCGCGGAAGTCGGCCAGGTGCTGTCCGTCGGTGACGGTATCGCCCGCGTCTACGGCCTGGACCAGGTCCAGGCCGGCGAAATGGTCGAATTCCCGGGCGGCATCAAAGGGATGGCGCTGAACCTGGAAACCGACAACGTCGGTATCGTCATCTTCGGCGACGACCGCGACATCAAGGAAGGCGACACCGTCAAGCGCACGGGCGACATCGTCGACGTGCCCGTGGGCAAGGCCCTGCTGGGCCGCGTCGTTGACGGTCTCGGCAACCCGATCGACGGCAAGGGCGAGATCGCGACCACGGAACGGTCCCTGGTCGAGGTCAAGGCGCCCGGCATCATCCCCCGGAAGTCGGTGCACGAGCCGGTGCAGACGGGCCTCAAGGCCATCGACAGCCTGATCCCCGTCGGCCGCGGCCAGCGCGAACTGATCATCGGCGACCGCCAGACCGGCAAGACCGCCGTCATCATCGACACCATCCTGAACCAGAAGTCGATCAACGAGAACGCCAAGGACGAGTCGGAAAAGCTCTACTGCGTCTACGTCGCCATCGGCCAGAAACGATCCACCGTGGCCCAGCTGGTCAAGACCCTCGAAGACTACGACGCCATGAAGTATTCCATCGTCGTCGCCGCCACGGCCTCGGAGCCGGCGCCGATGCAGTTCCTGGCCCCCTACACGGGCTGCGCCATGGGCGAATACTTCCGCGACAACGGCATGCACGCCGTCATCTTCTATGACGACTTGTCCAAGCAGGCCGTCGCCTATCGCCAGATGTCCCTGCTGCTGCGCCGCCCGCCGGGCCGCGAAGCCTATCCGGGCGACGTCTTCTACCTGCACTCCCGCCTGCTGGAGCGCGCGGCCAAGATGAACGACGAACAGGGCGCCGGTTCGCTGACCGCCCTGCCGGTCATCGAAACCCAGGCCGGCGACGTGTCGGCCTACATCCCGACCAACGTGATCTCGATCACGGACGGCCAGATCTTCCTGGAAACGGAACTGTTCTATAAGGGCATCCGCCCGGCGGTGAACGTCGGCCTGTCGGTGTCCCGCGTGGGTTCCGCCGCCCAGACCAAGTGCATGAAGCAGGTCGCCGGCTCCATCAAGCTGGAATTGGCCCAGTACCGCGAAATGGCGGCTTTCGCCCAGTTCGCGTCGGACCTGGACCCGGCCACGCAGCGGCTGCTGGCCCGCGGCGCGCGCCTGACCGAGCTTCTGAAGCAGCCGCAGTATTCGCCGCTGACCGTGGCCGAACAGGTCGTCGTCATCTTCGCCGGCGTGAAAGGCTTCACCGACAAGATCGCCGTGGGCGACATCACCGCCTATGAACGCCGCCTTCTGGACACGGCGCGCGACAAGGGTGCCGATATCCTGGCGACGATCACCAAGGAAAAGGCGCTCAGCGACGAAACCACCGAAAAGCTGTCGAAGTTCCTGGACGACTTCACCAAGTCCTTCGCGGCCTGAGCGTCGGGACGGTCACCAGCCCATCCTGACGGACGAACGGGGAAAGCGCTTTCATGCCTTCGCTTAAGGATCTGAAAATCCGGATCAACAGCGTCAAGTCGACGCAAAAGATCACATCGGCCATGAAGATGGTCGCGGCCGCCAAGCTGCGCCGTGCCCAGGAAGGCGCCGAGGCCGCCCGCCCCTATGCGAAACGCATGGAAGGCATGGTGGCTGCCATCGGCGCCTCGATCGGCGATCCCGAGGGGGCGCCGAAGATGCTGGCCGGCACCGGGAAATCGGATGTCCATCTTCTGGTCGCCTGCACCGCCGACCGCGGCCTGTGCGGCGGTTTCAACGGCTCCATCGTGCGCGAGGTCCGCAATACGGCGCGCCGCCTGAAGACCGACGGCAAGACGGTGAAGATCCTCTGCGTCGGCAAGAAGGCGCGCGACCTTCTGAAGCGCGATCTCGCGAAAGACATCGTCCATACCGTGGAAGGCATCGGCCGGCGCGGCGTCGAGTACCACGAGGCCGAGGGCGTGGCCCACAAGATCACGGAAATGTTCGAGGCCGGCGAATTCGACGTCTGCACCATCGTGTTCAACCGATTCCAGTCGGCCATGACCCAGGTCGTCACCAAACAGCAGGTCATCCCGTTCCAGGCGCCGAAGACCGAGAACCAAGCGGAAAAGCCCGCCGGGCCGTCGCCGGTCTATCTGTACGAGCCGGAGGAAGAGGAAATCCTCGCCGCCCTGCTGCCCCGCAACCTGGCGGTCCAGCTGTTCCAAGCGCTTCTTGAAAGTTCCGCGTCGGAACACGGGGCGCGCATGACGGCCATGGACAGCGCAACGCGCAACGCCGGCGACATGATCGACAACCTGACGCTGACCTACAACCGGACGCGGCAGGCATTCATCACCAAGGAACTCATTGAAATCATCTCGGGCGCGGAAGCGCTTTAGAAGTCCGTTTGAACGGGAGCTAGAAGACTATGGCTACGAACAGTGTTGGTAAGGTGTCCCAGGTTCTGGGCGCCGTCGTGGACGTGCAGTTCGTGGGCGACCTGCCCTCGATCATGAACGCCCTGCATGTGAAAATCGGCGACCGCGTGCTGGTCCTGGAAGTGGCGCAGCACCTGGGCGAGAACACCGTGCGCACCGTCGCCATGGACACCACGGACGGCCTGCAGCGCGGCACCGAGGTCTCCGACACGGGCGACAGCATCCGGGTTCCCGTCGGCCCGGAAACCCTCGGCCGCATCATGAACGTCATCGGCGAGCCGGTCGACGAACGCGGCCCGGTGGTCACGAAAATGAAGATGCCGATCCACCGCTCGGCCCCGGAATTCGCCGAACAGTCGACGGAAACGGAAATCCTGACCACGGGCATCAAGGTCGTCGACCTGATCGCGCCCTACGCCAAGGGCGGCAAGATCGGCCTGTTCGGCGGCGCCGGCGTCGGCAAGACCGTGATCATCATGGAACTGATCAACAACATCGCCAAGGGCCACGGCGGCTATTCCGTGTTCGCCGGCGTCGGCGAGCGGACCCGCGAAGGCAACGACCTCTATCACGAAATGATCGAATCGGGCGTCATCGACCTGGAAGGGAACAATTCCAAGGCGGCGCTGGTCTACGGTCAGATGAACGAACCCCCGGGGGCCCGTGCCCGCGTCGCGCTGACCGGCCTGACCCAGGCGGAGTACTTCCGCGACGAGGAAGGCCAGGACGTGTTGCTGTTCATCGACAACATCTTCCGCTTCACCCAGGCGGGCTCCGAGGTGTCGGCGCTCCTGGGCCGCATCCCTTCGGCCGTGGGCTACCAGCCGACCCTGGCCACCGACATGGGGACGCTTCAGGAACGCATCACCTCGACCAAGAAGGGCTCGATCACCTCGGTCCAGGCCATTTACGTGCCGGCCGACGACTTGACCGACCCGGCGCCGGCGACCTCGTTCGCGCACCTGGACGCGACGACGGTTCTGTCGCGCCAGATCGCCGAACTCGGCATCTATCCGGCCGTCGACCCGCTCGACTCGACCTCGCGCATCCTGGATCCGCGCGTCATCGGCGAGGAGCATTACAGCGTCGCCACCAGCGTGCAGCAGACGCTGCAGACCTACAAGTCGCTGCAGGACATCATCGCCATTCTCGGCATGGACGAACTGTCGGAGGAAGACAAGCTGACCGTCGCCCGCGCCCGCAAGATCCAGCGCTTCCTGTCGCAGCCGTTCCACGTGGCCGAAGTGTTCACCGGCACGCCGGGCGTTCTGGTCTCCCTGGAAGACACGATCAAGGGCTTCAAGGGCATCGTCCACGGCGATTACGATCACCTGCCGGAAGCGGCCTTCTACATGGTCGGCACCATCGAGCAAGCCGTCGAAAAGGCCAAGCGCATGGCGGCGGAAGCCGCCTAGGCCGCGCCTCGGACAAAGGACATTCGATAAATGGCCGATACGATTCAATTCGATCTGGTTTCGCCCGAGAAGCTGGTGGCGTCGCAGGCCGTGGACATGGTCGTGGTCCCCGGCGGCGAGGGCGACCTGGGTGTCCTGCCCGGCCATTCGCTGCTGATCGGCACCGTGCGTCCGGGCGTCATCGACATCCACGAAGGCGGCAAGGTCACCGACCGCATCTTCGTCGCCGGCGGCTTCGTCGAGGTCAACCCGGAAACCTGCACGGTCCTGGCCGAAGAAGCGGTGCCGGTGGCCGAAATCGACAAGGCCGCCGCCAGCGAGCGCCTGCATGCCGCCCAGAAGGCGCTTGCCGATGCGGACGACGCCAAGGCCAAGGCCGATGCCGAGGACGCGGTCAAGGTCGCCGAGGCGATGGTGGCCGCCGCGCGCTGACGGCTGCGGCAGCGAAACCGAGCACGAAGGAACGCTGCGAACGCCGCTTTCGAGCGGCGTTTTTTTGCGCGATCACCGGCTCTACAGGCCCGCGCCGACGGAGAACAGAATGCGCAGGTCCTTGTCGCCTTCGGTCGAAACCGCGTGGTTGAGCGGCTTGGCGATCTGAAGGTCGCCGTAGATGCCCCCGGCGAAGGTCGCCCGCACCCCCGCCCCGGCGGAGGTCAGGATCTGGCGGTCGGCGCCGTCGTTCCACACCGCGCCGCCGTCATAGAAGGCGTAAAGATCGTAGGTCTCGACCCAGGCCGCGGGCTTCCTGCCCGTATAACGCAGTTCCACGGCCCCCGCGGCACCCCGGTCGCCGACCGCTTCGCCGTAGTCGTAGGCGCGCCCGTACTGACTGCCGCCCAGGGAAAACTCGGACGCCGTCAGGAGCGGCTGGTTCCCCCATTGCCCCTTGGCCTGGGCATACAGCCCGAACCCGCCCCACAGCTTCTGAAGGCGGCGGACCTCCAGCGTCACCTTGTCGAATTCGGCCCTGCCGTCCGAGCGCGAAAGCTGCCTGTTGCCGGCGCTGGACGCCCCCAGCACGTCGAGACCCCGCGCGTAGACTCCCTTGGCGTAGAAATCGCCGTTCAGAACCTTCGCGCGGTAGTACTCCAGGCCCAGGCGGGCGGTGCGGTTGCGGTCCTCGAAATTGGTCGCCCCGAACCTGTCCTCGTTGACGTTGAAGAAATCCAGTTCGCCGATCGCCCACAGGCTGTCCTGGCGGGTGCGCAGGACGGGATGGCGCAAGGTCAGGTGGATGCGAAAGCTGTCCGATTCCGTATCGCTGGCGGCGAGGTCGGCCCCCGCGTCCGCCTTGCTGCCGGACAGCGCCAGCTCGCCCGTCGTGCCCCAGCGGCCCAGCGGCTGGGACCATCGCGCGATGCCGTAGAGAAGCTCGCGCGGCGCGTCGGGGATGGTGAACACCCCGACCTGAAGCCGATTGCCGACGGAGAGAAGTCCGTTGGCCGCCCCCGCCGCCCAGCCCTGCAGCCGCCCCGACGACGGCGTTCCCCGGTTGTCCAGGTACAGCTCGGCATTGACGGCCGTGTAATCCAGCTTGAGCTTCAGAACCTTGGCGCCCGGCGCGTCGCCGTCGCCGACGCTGGCATCGGCGACCGTAACGTCGGGCAGGTCGTTGACCAGCAGCAGGGCGCGCTCGATGGTTTCCAGGCGCACGGGTTTCTCGGCCAGGACCGGCGCCAGATAGGCCGCGACGACGGAATCCCGCGAGACCTTGTCGTCGAAGGCGACGTTGGACACGAAGCCTTCGGTCACGCGGATCTTCAGCACGCCCGCCAGCACGTCCTGGGCCGGCACGTCGGCCTGGGAGAACACGTATCCGGCGTCGCGGTACACCCGGGTGACGGCCTGGGCGATCTCGCGGACCTCGACCTCGGTCACCTTGCGGGCAAGGTACTTGCCGTAGAGCGGCGCCAGGTCCGCCGGTGCGAAGGCCGTGGCGCCCTCGATGATGACCGCGCTGAGTACGAAGGAGAACTTGTCGCCGGTCGGCGTCACCTGGGAGTCGGGGAGGATGTCCAGGTTCGGTTGCAGCGCTTCCGGCCGCCGCGGTTTCCGCGCGTCGATGCGGCGTTCGATCTGGGTCGGGTCGGACGCGGTGGTCGTGGCCTGGGCGGACGCGCGATCGACGACGGACAGGGTGGCGATCAGGGCCCCGCAAATGGCGAGCAGTTGGCCGCGCCGTACGACTATCATGTCCCCCGCCCGCCCCTGTCAGGTTCCGGCAAGTTGAAGTTCATTCACGCCGCGTACAGGTCGCCCCATACCGAAGGGCATATTGCGTGTGAATGACTATATCGTTAACATGGAATTAACAATAACCTATAGTCTCAATGCTCTCCGAGGAATAAAATAACCCGTCGAATTGCCGTGATCGGCATTGTGGGATAATACATAAGTATAATCAACGACGTGGACTAAGGAAGCAGCGGGCATGATGAAGGGCGTTGTTCGTCGGGCGCAACTATTAGGTGTTGCCGTTGCTGTCCTGACGGCGCTTTTCGTCTCGATTCCCCCGGCGGCGGCCGGTGACGACGGATCCTGGACGCTGGCGGAAAGCAGCGGCGCCGTCCACATCACCCGGTCCGGCATCCGTCCGGTCGCCTTGACGACGGGCGATCTCGTCGGCCCCGGACAGCGCGTCGTCACGGACGCGGACGGGCACGCGGTCCTGCGCCGCGGCAAGAACACCATCGTCGTTTCGCCGAACAGCATCCTGGAGGTGCCGAATGACGTCCGGGACGGCCTGATGAGCCGCATCCGCTATGTCCTGGGCACCCTTCTGTTCGATGTCGAGAAACGCAAGGAACAACACTTCGAGGTCCTGACGCCCGACGTCGCCGTCGTCGTCAAGGGCACGACCTTCACCACCACCGTCGGTCCCCAGGGCGCCGTGGTCCACGTCATCAGCGGCCTGGTGCAGGTCGCCGACATCCGCTCGGGCCAAAGCGTGTTCGTGCGTCCGGGCCAGACGGCGGTCTCGCCCCAGGGCGGCGGCCGCGTCGATATTCAGGGTAATCCCTCCGGCGCACCGGGCGCGGGCAAACAGAAGGCCGGCGGCGGAAAGGCCGAAGCCGGTCGCGGGACAGGCGGCGTCAAAATCGCCCATGACATTTCCGGTCAGACCCAGTCGCTCGGCCAGATGAGCACCGGCCTGTTGCGCCGGGACACTCCGCACGGCAAAGGAATCGGCAATGGAGCCGGAGGCGAAATCGCCGGCTTCGGCCCGCCCATCGGCGACAATGGCTTCGTCGAGAACCGCGGCGGCCACATACCGCAGGGCCTGGCCGTCGGATTGACCGGCGCGACGCCGCCTGGGTTGGTCAACAATCCGAACGCCGGGGGCGGTGGTCCGAACGCCGGCGGCGGCAGTCCGTTCGCCGGGGGCGGCAATCCGTTCGCCGGGGGCGGCAATCCGAATGCCGGGGGCGGCAATCCGAACGCAGGCGGCAATAATGGCAACGGCAAGAACAAGTAGCCGGCCCAAAAGCAAGAAACGGCGTGCCTGACCGATTAAGTTGAGAGGATAAGGTTATCGCCCGAAACCTGACTTGGGCGGGGTCCAAGACGGTCGCGTTGCGGCACTTGCCTTACGCCCTGATCTTTGTGGTCATTTCGGCCATGCATGCGCTCGGCTGGCTGTGGCCGCTCGACCGGCTTTTCGTCGATGCCGGCTTCGCGCTTTCCAAACGTCCGGCTAGCAACCATCTGGTCCTGGTGCAGATGGATCCCCGCTCGTTGGAGAAGATCGGGGTGTGGCCCTGGCCCCGTTCCGTCCACGCGCGCGTGCTCGACCGCCTGACCGATGCCGGCATCAGCGAGATCGGCTACGACGTGGATTTCTCTTCGCGCTCGGCCCCGGCGGAGGACGCGGTCCTCGCCGATGCCCTGAACCGCGCGCGCAGCGCGGTCATTCTTCCGGCGTTCCGCCAGCGCGCGGTGGTGCAGGGGCGCGGTCTCGTCACCCACGACACGCAACCCCTGGATCCGTTCCTGAAATCCGTGCAGTTGGGCAGCGTGGTGTTCCGTCCGGCCGCGGACGGCCTGATCCGGGAGATGTCGGTAACGGTGCCCTGGCAGGGCGGGGACGTACCCGCCATGTCGGCTTTGCTGGCCGGGCCCGCGGCCTTCAACATGGGCTCCTTTCAGATCGACTTCGCGATCGATATCAACACCGTGCCCCGCTATTCCCTGGTCGACGTGCTTGACGGCCGGGTTCCCCCCACGGCCCTGAAGGGCAAGAAGGTGTTGGTGGGCGCCGCGGCCACGGAACTGGGCGACCAGCACGCGGTACCGGTCTACGGCCGGCTTCACGGCATCGAATTGCAGGCCCTGGCTTTTGAAAGCCTGGTCCAGGCGCGGGCCCTGCACGCCGCCCGGCCGGAGGCGGTGATCGTCGGCCTGCTGATGATCACCCTGATGCTCAGCAGCCGCCTGGAGGTCCTGCGCTGGCAGACCAGCGCCGTGATCGGCGGCGTGCTGGTCACCGGTCTCGTCGGCTTCGTGCTGATGCTCCAGACGCTCCTGCCGGTCGTCATCCCGGCGACGGCGGTCATCCTGCTGGTCTGCGCCTTCGTCATCTTCTCCGCCTACCGGGACCTGTGGGCCAACGCCGTCCTGATCTTCCGCCAACGCATGAACCTGATCCACCAGCGGGCCTTCATTCAGGAGGTCCTGGAGAACAGTTTCGACGGCCTTGTCGTCACCGATGCGGCGGGCCTGATCGTCGCCCACAACAACGCGGCCCGCGACCTGTTGCGGGCAGGGGAGGGTGAACTGACGGGCCACGCCCTCAACGAATTCCTGCCGGCCAACAAGGAGTTCCTGTTCCCCGCCGGGGAGGGCGAAGACACGGGCGGCGGCGCGCGAACCCCCGTCGTCATCCGCTTCAACCCCCACCACGACGCCGAATACTACCTGGAATTCATGCCGGGCATGTACAGCCGCCGGGTGTCGCGGCGCGACCGCGCGGAACGGCGCCGCGGCAACCGCGTGTTCCACACCTATACTTTCCGCGACGTGACGCAGCGCGTGAAACGCGAGATCGCCGACCGCCTGGAAAAGGAACGGGCCATGGAGCAAAGCCGCGCCAAGTCCGAGGTCCTGGCCAGCATGTCGCACGAATTGCGCACGCCGCTGAATGCGATTCTCGGGTTTTCCGAGATCATGAAGAACGAGGTGCTGGGGCCGCTGACCGCCAATTACCGCAGCTACGCCGACGGCGTGCACGAAAGCGGCAGGCACCTTCTGAACCTGATCGACGAGATGCTCGACGTGGCGCGCATCGACGGCGGCCAGTTCACGCTGAACGAGACCCTGTTTGATGTGAACGATGCCCTGAGCCGCTGCATGCGCATCGCCGAGGGCTGGCGTGATACCCGCAACCGCTTCATTACCCTGGAGCTGTCCGAGGACCTGCCGCAGATGATGGGAAGCGCCCGGCTGGTCAAGCAGTGCGTGATCAACGCCGTCTCCAACGCCATCAAGTATTCCGACGACGGCGACGCGGTGACCTTGAGGGCACGGGTGGACGGCAAGGGAGAACTCGTGATCGAGGTGGTGGACACCGGCATCGGGATCGAGGCGGACCAGATCGAGTTCGTCACCAAGCCGTTCTTCCGCGCGGGCGGCGTCAACACCCGCGACGCCAAGGGCAGTGTCGGGCTGGGCCTGTCGTTGGTCGACGCCTACATGCGGGCCCACGGCGGGCGCCTGGAGATTTTCAGCCAGCCTGGCCTGGGAACCAACGTACGCATGATCTTCCCGGCCGCGCGCCTGTTCCCTTCGGAAGAGAACGAAACGGATCAGGGCGCTGCTCCCCTAGGCGACGAGGACCGCACGCCGCTCCCCGACAATGTCATCGACATCAGCAGGAAGTTCTGAAGAACCGGGCGCCGGACCGTTTGGCCGCGGGGGCGTACCTGCTATAAAAGTCCGTCCGAAAACGCAAAAAAATAGACTCGACCGAAGGAAGGGACAGCATGCGCCTCTATCTTGTGCGCCACGGCCTGGCGACGACCAAGGATGAGAACCCCGACCGTCCCCTCTCCGGACAGGGACAGAAGGACGTGGCCCGAATGGCGTCGTTCCTCGGGCGGGCGGGCGTGCGGGTGCCGCGCGTGGTCCATTCCGAACTCCTGCGCGCGCAGCAGACGGCATTGGCCTTCGCGCCCGTCATCGGCCCCGGCCGCATCGTCGAGGAAATGAAGGGCCTGAAGCCGTCGTCGCGCCTGGACGGCCTGGTCGAGGCCGCCGCCGTCTGGACCGAGGACACCATGGTGGTGGGCCACGACCCCTTCATGAGCCGCGTCACCTCGTTCCTGACCTGTGGCGATCCCAACGCCGGCGTCGCCGCCTTCGACCCCGGCGCCGTCGCCTGCCTGGAACGCGACCCCATCGTCACGGACAGGGGCGGACACTGGACGCTCATGTGGCACCTCAGCCCGGTCCTGCTGGGCGCGTGACGACCATGTCCCTCAGCACGCCCGCGGCCGCGGTCCTCCTCCTGGTGGTGGCCTACCTGCTGGTCCGTGTGTTCATCGTCGCCCATCCGAAGAACCAGCGCACGGTGAAGGAGGTGTTCGAGGACATGATGCTGGAACTGACGGGTGCCGTGATCATCGTCGTCGTCGTGCTGGTGCTGCCTCTGTTCCTGTAGGCGCGTCCGGCGTTCGCCCGGGCCTCTGCCGTTACGATCGCCTTCGGGGAGGCACTCGTCATTCGCGCTATGCGATACTCCTCAAAACGTCTTATGGTAAACGTACGGGAATAACAAGGCAGGCAGACCGACAGTGACACGCTCTCTTGACCCCGCCATGGCCCCTGTGGGTGATACCCGGGCGTTCCTTCATCTGCGGGATATAGAGATTTCCGAAAACGGCGTTTACGTCTTCGATTTCGACGGCGTCATTGTCTCCTCATTGGAGGATCAAATCTACAAGCTCGAGCCTACGCCCGTTGAGCGGGATCTCTTACGCGCCGCTTCAGAAAAATTTCACATTCGGTGCGGATCCATGGACCAGCAATATCAACGGCACCTGCTCTACCAAGCGGCGGCGGCACATCTCGATATCCCCATCGAAAAAGGGCCAGGATTCGCCAAGGCAAAGAAAGCAGCCGAGATCGCACGGCTTTTCGTGTTGACGGCCCGAAGCGGCTGGTACGCCATAGAACGATGTCGCCAGTTCCTTCAACAAAACGGCCTTTTTCCCATCGAGACCTACCACGTCGGCCGGGTCCGGAAAGACCGGCAGATACATTTGGTCTTGAAGGAGTTTCCAGACCGCCCTGTCTATTACATCGAGGACTCGACGGCCCATCTGGAGGACCTACTCCAGGATGCAGAAGCCAACTTGAACTTGGTTTTCAGCGCGTCATCGGATCAGGCGCCCGATTTCGATTCCTTGCGGGCACACTGCGAGGATGTGCTCGCGCGGGCAATCGCCACGTAGAAAGGTTCATGATATGTCGAATGGGGAGGAGAAAATGGACCCAAAGAAAGAAATCAGTCTGGCGGACGCGCTTGAACACGCGCGGAGTCTGTTTGTTTATAGTGCTGGGCAACGCCTGACGACCATACGCTACTTCTTTGTCGCCTACTCCATTCTAGCGGTCGCTTATACACGGATCATCACGGAAACTCGTTTTGATGAACAGCAAATTTATCTATCGGCAACTTGCGCTTTAGCCACGTTCATCACTCTTGTTTTTTTCGGCTTGGACATCAGAAATGCGAACATGGTTCACGTGGAAGAACACGCCATGTCAGAAATAGAGAATATAATAGTTGAAGCAACTATTCTGACAGATAAATTCAAGATCACTTATAATTGGTCAAAAACAAACAGGTGCGCTCTTCGCGAAATATTGCAATATAAAATTATCATGCCGATTAATTTCGCAGTGTTTTTTATTATTTCTGCATTATTAATGATTTATCATTATAAACAAATTTGTGAAATTTTTATTCATGATGGTATTGTCATGGAAATAATATTATGGGTCATTGGCGCAATCGTCTCTTTTTTGATCATCACCTGCTTTGCAACTTGCAAAAGCGGCAGTGGTCGTTGAAGCTGAACTGAGGTCGTAGCCTCGCGCGCCAGTCTGCGGCGATGGCGGGCCGGTTCGCCAAGCTGGAAATTTGCGGCAAATCTGCCACGGCCCCCCTCAGGATCGCCGCTTGGGTCCCCGCGACGCCGCCTTGCGCGCCCCCTTGCCTTTCGGCTTCCACGCCGGGCCGCCGGGTGAGCGTTTCTCCGTTCCGGGCTTGCGGCTGACCAGCCTGGACGGCGCCGTGCCGGGCGCGGCCAGGCCCAGGTCGACGGCCTCGAGCCGGCGGATTTCGTCGCGCAGGCGCGCCGCCTCCTCGAACTCCAGGTTGCCGGCGGCCTGTTTCATTTTTTCATTCAGATCCTTGATGACGGCGGCGAGGTTGTGGCCGACCAGTTCCGTCTCGCCCGCGGCGCCCGTGTCGACGGTCACGTAGTCGCCCTCGTAGACGCTCTCCAGCGCCTTCGACAGCCCCTTCTTCACGCTTTCCGGCGTGATGCCGTGGGCCAGGTTGTACTCCTGCTGCTTCTCGCGGCGGCGGCTGGTCTCCGACAGGGCGTAATCCAGGGCCTCCGTGGCGTGGTCGGCGTAGAGGATCACCCGGCCGTCCAGATTGCGCGCGGCGCGGCCGATGGTCTGCACCAGCGAGGTCTTGGAGCGCAGGTAACCGGGCTTGTCCGCGTCCAGGATGCAGACCAAAGCGCATTCGGGGATATCCAGACCCTCCCGGAGAAGGTTAATACCGACCAGTACGTCGAAAGCACCGAGGCGCAGGTCGCGGATGATTTCGATGCGTTCCAGGGTGTCGATGTCCGAATGCATGTAGCGCACGCGCACGCCCTGCTCGTGCAGGTACTCGGTCAGGTCCTCGGCCATGCGCTTGGTCAGGGTGGTGACCAGGGCACGCTGGCCCTTCAGGGCCGTTTCCTTGACCTCCATCAGCAGGTCGTCGACCTGATTTTCCACCGGCCGCACGATGCAGAGGGGATCGATGAGCCCGGTCGGGCGCACCACCTGCTCGGTTATTACGCCTCCGGTACGATCAAGTTCCCACGGACCCGGCGTGGCCGAGACGAACACCGTCTGCGGCCGCATGCGCTCCCATTCCTCGAACTTGAGCGGCCGGTTGTCGACGCAGCTGGGCAGGCGGAAGCCGAACTCCGCCAGGGTCGTTTTGCGCGCGTAATCGCCTTTGAACATGCCGCCGATCTGCGGCACCGTGACATGGCTTTCGTCGACCACCAGAAGGGCGTTGTCCGGCAGGTATTCGAACAGGGTCGGCGGCGGCTCGCCGGGCGCGCGGCCCGTAAGGTAGCGGCTGTAGTTTTCGATACCGGAACAATGTCCCGTGGTCTCCAGCATCTCCAGGTCGAAGGTGGTGCGTTCCTCCAGCCGTTGCGCCTCCAGCAGCCTGCCGCCGGCGATCAGGCGGGCCAGGGTCTCCTTCAGCTCGGCCTTGATCTGGGGGATCGCCTGCATGAGGGTCGGGCGCGGCGTCACGTAGTGGCTGTTCGGATAGACAATGATCTCGTCCAATGCCGCCACCTTGTCGCCGGTCAGGGGATCGATCTCCCAGATCGCCTCGACCTCCTCGCCGAACAGGGAGACGCGCCAGGCCCGGTCCTCAAGGTGAGAGGGAAAGATTTCGACCACGTCGCCCCGCACCCGGAACGTCCCCCGGAAGAAGGCGGCGTCGTTGCGCTTGTATTGCAGCTCGACCAACTGCTTTAGCAGTTTCTGGCGGTCCGCCGTGCCGCCGGACCGAAGGCGTACGATCATCTCGGCATAGGTCTCGACCGCGCCGATGCCGTAGATGCAGGACACGGAGGCGACGATCACCACGTCGTTGCGTTCCAGAAGGGCCCGTGTGGCCGAATGGCGCATGCGGTCGATCTGCTCGTTGATCGAGGCGTCCTTCTCGATATAGGTGTCCGTGCGGGGCACGTAGGCTTCGGGCTGGTAGTAGTCGTAGTAGCTGACGAAGTACTCGACCGCGTTTTCCGGGAAGAACTCCTTCATCTCGCCGTATAGCTGCGCCGCCAGCGTCTTGTTGGGAGCCAGCACCAGGGTCGGCCGGTTCAGGTTGCGGATCACGTGGGCCATGGTGAAGGTCTTGCCCGAGCCGGTGACGCCGAGCAGGACCTGGTCGCGCTCGCCGGCCTCGAGCCCCGCCGTCAGTTCGGCGATCGCCTCGGGCTGGTCGCCGGCCGGGGCATAGTCGCTTTGCAGGTCGAACAGGCGGCCGCCGGCCACCGCCGCGCGCTTGGGCGGGTGGAACAGCGCAGGGTCGTTTCTCAGTTCCATGACCATGGCGGTTTATATAGGGTCCCTGCCCTTCTCCGTCACCGTCAGCCGCCCAGAACCCGATCGACCATTTCCGCCGACAGCCCCGTGTAGCGCGCGGGGTCCAGGATCGCATCCAGGTCCTCGGCCGACATGGCGGCGGTGACGCGGCCGTCCTGCAAAAGAAGGTCGCGGAACACCAGGTTCTTCTCGAAGGCCTCCATGGCCGCCTCGTAGACCACGTCGTGGGCCGTGTTGCGGCCGATCGCCTGGCCCAGCTTCATCATCACCGCCTCGGACAGCAAGAGCCCGCCCGTGAGGTCCAGGTTGCGCCGCATGTTCTCCCTGCGCACGGTCAGCCCGCCGGTGACGTAGGCGACCTTGCGCACCGCCGCTTCGGCATAGCAGCAGAGGCGCGGGATGAAGTCGCGTTCGCCCTGGTTGGCGACCTTGTCGCGTTCGTGCTCGGCCATCATGCCCTCGAAGGCGGGCGGCACGCAGGCCCAGGCGAGGCGCGCGATGGCCTGGATGCCCTCGCAGATCGACGGGTTGCGCTTTTGCGGCATGGTCGAGGAGCCGACCTTGCCCGGCTGGTGCGGTTCCTCCAGTTCGGCCAGTTCCGTGCGCTGCAGGGTCGCGACCTCGTGGGCGATCCTGCCCATGGTACCGGCGACCAGGGCCAGGTTGCAGGCGAAGTCGGCGGGCCGGTCCTTGGCCACATGCCAGCAGATCAGGGGGGCGCCGAGTTCCAGGTCGGCCATCATGCGGGCCATGACCTCGGGCCCCCGGGCGCCGATCGCCGCGTAGGTCCCGACGGCGCCCGAGAACTGGCCGACCAGGACGCGGGGGCCCATTTCGGTCAGCCGCACCATATGGCGGCGCACCTCGTCGAGCCACACGGCGGCCTTGTAGCCGAAGGTCACGGGCAGGGCCTGCTGGCCGTGGGTGCGCCCGGCCATGGGGGTGTCGCGGTGGTCGACGGCGAGCTTGACCAGATTGGCCTCGAGTTCGGCCAGCGCCGCCATGATCAGGCCGAGTGCGTCCTTCATCTGCAGCACCAGGCCGGTGTCCATGATGTCCTGGGTGGTCGCCCCCCAGTGCACGTATTCGCCCGACTGTTTCGCGCCCAGCTTCTCGCAGGCCTTGGCCATGGCGCGGACCAGCGGCACGATGGGATGGCTGGTGCGCGCCATCTCCTCGCGCATGGCGTCCAGGTCGTACTGGCTCACGTCGGCGGCGCGGGTGATGTCCCTGGCCGCCTGTTCGGGGATGATGCTTAAGCTCGCCTCGGCGCGCGCCAGCGCCGCCTCCGTGTCCAGCCATTTCTGCACGGTCATGGCGTCATCGAACACGGCGCGCATGGCGGCGGTCGAGAACTGGTCGCGAAACAGGGTCGAATCGATGGTGCCGGCGGCCATGAGGGTCCTCCTTGGGCGGCGTTTCTTGGCTTTGCCGGGCAGCGGACGGCGCCCGGATGGGGAAACAGGGCCGCCATGTTAGTGGGAATCCCCCGCCCGCGTCAGCGGCAATCGCGCCCGCCCGACGTCTCCGGCGGGTAATTCGAAAAAAAGCCGGGCCCGCGGCGGTGATGCGGGCCCGGAAGGCGGGGAGCGAACGTGGGGGCAGGGAGAAACGGATGAAGCCGGCGGCACGCCCTCTCAGCGATGCGGGCGACCGGACTGCCGGCGCGGACCGCGCCAGCCGAGCGCCAGCACGAGAAGCGCCGCGATCAGGAACAGCACGCCCAGGCCCATGAATGCCTCGGCCGCGCCGGCGAACCCGGAGGCCGCCGCCAGGGGCGCCACCGCCGCGGGCGGCGCAGCCCTGTCCTGCGGGGCCGGCTGTGCGACCTGGGCCAAGTGAACGGCGGCGCCCGCCGGTTCTTGGGTCGCGCCGGCGCCCATGTCGGCCGCGGCGACGGCGGTGATCAGAACAAGGGTGACGGCCAGCGCCAGGGGAAAGGACCACCAGCGACGGCCGATGACGGTGACGATGGGCATGGCGTGCGTCCCTCCCGGCGGGGCATTGCCGTTGCGTTGCGGTGAAACCGCCCGTGACCGGGCGGTCGATCGGCGCAGTAAAGCGCGGGAGTAGGGCCGCCCTGGGGTTCGCCCGGGGTCATTTAGAGGCACAGGCGCCCGGATTTCGCCACAGTTCGGCACCGGAAAGCGCCGGAACGCCATGCCGTGCCCCGGCGCTTTTTCATTGCGCGTCTTGCCTGGAACGGGCGGCGGGCGTAGTCTCCGGGCGGCCCCGAACGGGCGCCGACCGCCCATCGCCGACCGATTCCAAGTCACAGACCAGGACAACTAAGGACCCGACCATGGCCTTCCTCGCCGACCGCCTGAGCGCCGTCAAGCCGTCCCCCACCATCGCCGTCACCCAGAAGGCCCGCGACCTGCAGGCCCAGGGCAAGGACGTCATCGGCCTGGGCGCCGGCGAGCCCGACTTCGACACCCCCGCCCACATCATCGAGGCGGCCAAGAAGGCGTTGGACGCCGGCATGACGCGCTACACCGCGATCAACGGCATCCCGGAACTGCAGGACGCCATCATCGCCAAGTTCAAGCGCGACAGCGGCCTGGAGTACGCGCGCGACCAGATCCACGTCAGCTGCGGCGGCAAGCCGGTGATCTTCAACGCCTTCATGGCGACCATCAATCCGGGCGACGAGGTCATCGTGCCGGCGCCCTACTGGGTCTCCTACGCCGACATCCCGCTTCTGTTCGGGGCCAGCGTCAAGGTCGTCCAGTGCGGCGAGGAGAACAAGTTCAAGCTGACGCCGGAGCAACTCGACGCCGCGATCACGCCGAAGACCAAGTGGCTGGTCTTCAATTCGCCGTCGAACCCCACGGGCGGCGCCTACACGCGCGACGAGATCAAGGCCCTGGCCGAGGTCCTGATGAAGCATCCGCACGTGTGGATCTTCTCCGACGACATCTACGAGAAACTGGTCTACGACGACTTCCGGTTCACCACCATGGCCCAGGTCGAACCCAACCTGTACGACCGCACGGTGACCATGAACGGCATGTCCAAGGCCTATTGCATGACCGGCTGGCGCGTCGGCTATTGCGGCGCGCCGAAAGAGCTGGTCAAGGCCATGACCATGATCCAGTCCCAGGGCATCACCCACACGGCCGCCGTGTCGCAGGCCGCCGCCGTGGCGGCGCTGAACGGCCCGCAGGACTTCATCGAAAAGCACAACGCGATCTTCAAGGAACGCCGCGACCTCGTGGTCAGCATGCTGAACCAGGCCACCGGCATTACCTGCGCCACGCCGGAGGGGGCGTTCTACGTCTATCCGTCCTGCGCCGGGACGATCGGCAAGAAGACCCCGGACGGCAAGGTCATCGGCAACGACGAGGACTTCGTCACCTACATCCTGGAGACCGAGGGCGTGGCCGCCGTGCAGGGGGCCGCGTTCGGCCTCGAGCCCCATTTCCGCATCAGCTACGCCACGGCGACCGAATTGCTGGAAGACGCCTGCCAGCGCATCCAGCGGGCCTGCGCCAACCTGCGTTGATTCCGGAATCGTGACGTCGGCGCAGTCCGTAACGGTCACGACCCGGCCGCGAACCGCGGTCCTGGCGGCCCTTGCCCTGCTGATTTCCGCAGCCGCTCCGCCCGCCCATGCCGGGCTGGCCGAGGCCCAGGCGGCCTACAACGCGGGCGACTTCCAGGCCGCCCTCAAGGAACTGGTTCCCGCCGCCGAAGCGGGCGACGCCGAGGCCCAGGCCCTGGTCGCCGGCATGTACGCGCGCGGCCAGGGCACCACGGCCGACCTGGGCGCGGCCGCGCGCTGGTACGAACGGGCCGCCGACCAGGGGCATCTTTACGCAACGACCATGCTGGGCTGGTTCTACATGCGCGGCATGGGCGTGGAACAGGATGCGGTCAAGGGCTACCGCCTGCTGTCGCGGGCGGCGGCGCGGGGCCAGCCGCGCGCCGTCGAGATGAAGCAGGCGGTCGCCGAAAAGGCGCTGACGGGCCTGGACGACCTTGTGACCGCGGAAGCCCACAGCCAATCCATTGACCGCGCGACCGCCTTCTTCCGCGTCGGCCGCAGCTTCGCCCTCGGCCACGGGGTGCCGCGCCTGCCCGAGGTCGCCACCGAAGCCTTCCGCCGCGCCGCCGAACGCGGCCACAGCGCCGCCCAGTACGAATACGCCCGCCGCCTGGACGCCGGCGACGGCGTCAAGGAGGACGCCGAGGCGGCCTTTTCCTGGTTCAGGAAGGCCGCCGGCCAGGGCCACGCCGACGCCCTTGCCATGGTCGGGCGCGCCTATCTGACCGGGCGCGGCACGGCACCGGATCGCGGCCAGGCGCTGGTCGCCATCACCCGCGCCAAGGCGGGCGGATCGCAGATCGCGGGGGATCTGCTGGAAAACATGGGGAAATAACGGCGGCCCGCCGGGCCGCGATCAATCGGTATCGTCGGGCGCATCCACGTCCACCGGCACGCCGGGCTTCAGCTTGGACGCGCGGATCGACAGCGCCGATTTCACGTGGCTGACGTTGGGGGCGGCGGTCAGCTTGGTGGTCAGGAACTCCTGGTAGGCATCCCAGTCGGCGGCCACGACCTTCAGCAGGAAATCCGTTTCGCCCGCCAGCATGTGGCATTCGCGCACCTGGGGCCAGGCGCGGACCGCCTTCTCGAAGGCCTCCAGGTCGTGCTCGGCCTGAGAGTTGAGGCCGACCTGGGCGAACACGGTGACGTTGAAGCCCAGCATCCTGGGCTCCAGGTCGGCGTGGTAGCCGCGGATGAAGCCCGCGTCCTCCAGCGCCCGCACACGGCGCAGGCACGGCGGCGCCGAGATCCCGGCCCGTTTCGACAGTTCCACATTGGTCATGCGGCCGTCGGCCTGCAGGTCGCGCAGGATGCGCCGGTCGATCTTGTCCAGTTTCACGCGCTGCATGATCGTTTCCTAACCCCGGGAAGCAACGAAATTTTGTTGCGAAATTATATTATAATGGCTCCGGGGGAAAGCCTCCTCCGCTGATGCTTGCGGTCCGGGCAGGGCACACTTATCTTGGAGTTCCGCACGGTCGCGGCGCCTGGGCAGCCGCGACCCCCCGACCCGTCCCACAAAAGGTAGAACGCCCCATGCCCAATTCCCCTGAAGCCCCCCGCCACGCCAAGGTCCTGATTATCGGCTCCGGCGCCGCCGGCTACACGGCCGCCGTCTACGCCGCGCGCGCCAACCTGTCGCCGATCCTGGTGCGCGGCCTGCAGCCGGGCGGCCAGCTGACCATCACCACGGACGTGGAGAACTATCCGGGCTTCGCCGAGCCGATCCAGGGCCCCTGGCTGATGGAGCAGATGTACGAGCAGGCCAGGAACGTGGGCACGGAAATGATCGAGGACACGATCATGGAGGTCGATCTGTCGGCCCGGCCGTTCCGCGCCGCGGGCGACACGGGCGCCGTCTACACGGGCGACGCGGTGGTCATCGCCACGGGCGCGAGTGCCCGCTGGCTGGGCCTGCCGTCCGAGGAGAAGTTCATGGGCTTCGGCGTGTCGGCCTGCGCGACCTGCGACGGGTTCTTCTATCGCGGCAAGCAGGTCGCCGTGATCGGCGGCGGCAACACGGCGGTCGAGGAAGCCCTGTTCCTGACCAATTTCGCCTCGCGCGTGACGCTGATCCACCGCCGCGACGAACTGCGCGCGGAGAAGATCATGCAGGACCGCTTGTTCAAGAACGAAAAGATCGAGGTCCTGTGGGACACGGTGCTGGAGGAGGTGCTGGGCGGCGGCACCCCGCCCGTGGTCACGGGCATGAAGCTGAAGAACGTGAAGACCGGCGAGATCGCGGAACGCGCCGCCGACGGCGTGTTCATCGCCATCGGCCACGACCCCAACACCAAGCTGTTCAAGGGCCAGATCGAGATGGACCGCGAAGGCTACATCATCACCAAACCGGACAGCACCAAGACCAACATTCCGGGCGTGTTCGCCGCCGGCGACGTCCAGGACAAGGTGTTCCGCCAGGCCGTCACGGCGGCCGGCACCGGATGCATGGCGGCGTTGGAGGCCGAACACTTCCTGGCCGCCCAGGAAACGACGCAGGCGGCCGCCGAATAGGCGCAACAGCCGGCCCGGGCGCATAGAGGGAGCGCGCCCGATGGACCGATCAGGGGGCAATCCCATGGACTGGGACAAACTGCGGGTGTTTCACGCCGTCGCCGAAGCGGGCAGTTTCACCCGCGCCGGCGAGGACCTGCACCTGAGCCAGTCGGCGGTCAGCCGCCAGATCAGCGCGCTTGAGGAAAGCCTGCGGGTTCCGCTGTTCCACCGCCACGCGCGCGGCCTGATCCTGACCGAGCAGGGCGAACTGCTGTTCCGCACGGCGCACGACGTGTTCTCCAAGCTGGCCATGGTCGAGGCCCGCATCGCCGACAACAAGGACGAGGCCCGGGGCCACCTGAAGGTCACGACCACGGTCGCCTTCGGGTCCATCTGGCTGACCCCGCGCATGCGCGAGTTCAAGACCCTCTATCCCGACATCGCCGTGACCCTGGTGCTGGCCGACACGGAACTGGACCTCGGCATGCGCCAGGCCGACGTGGCCATCCGCCTGGCCCCGCCCAAGCAGCCGGACCTGATCCAGCGCTACATCATGACCATGAACTATCACGTCTACGCCTCGGCCGAATACCTGGCCGCCCGCGGCGCGCCGGCCCGCCCCCAGGACCTGGACGACCACGACCTGGTCGTCTACGGCGAGGACGCGCGGCCGCCCGTGGAGAACCTGAACTGGCTGCTGACCGCGGGCGCCAAGCCCGGCGAAACCCGCGAACCTGTGCTGCGCGTGAACTCCATCTACGGCATCTTCCGCGCCGTGCAGGCGGGCCTGGGCATCGGCGCGCTGCCCGACTACATGAGCCGCGAGGTGAGCAACCTGAAGGAAGTGCTGCCGGAACTGCGCGGCCCGTCCATCGAGGCCTATTTCGTCTATCCCGAGGAACTGCGGAATTCGAAACGCATCACCGTGTTCCGCGACTTCCTGGTCAGCCGCCTGAATCCGGACAATTTATAGGCCTGTAACGGTCCGGATTCCGTCCCGTGAACCGGTCGGCCGCCGTCCGAATGCAATATTTGCAGGGCGCTTGAAAGGTCATGCGCAGAATGCATATCTGGAATGCGTGTTTGTGTGTGGCATGCCAAGAACAGGGGACTATATAAGCCTCGTCCCGTCGCCGCCGTGGGCTCCTAAGCGGCAAGGCGACGGCAAGAGTTTTGGGCCTCCTCCCGGCCCACCCCGCCGGAGGTTATCCGGCACCCGGGACCGCTCCCTGGCCCCCCAGGCTTGCGGCCCCGACGTCTCCCAGACGTGAAGCCTCCCTGTCAAACTCGCCGGTCTCCCCCAGGAGACCGGCGGTTTTTTTGTGCTGCGCCGACCGGGGAAGATGGCCGCCATTGCGCCGGGTCATTCGTCTCGCGGCGCTATTGCGCCGGGTCATTCGTCTCGCGGCGCTATTGCGCCGCCTGGGCCCGGGCGGTGACCACCTGGTCCGCCTCCTTGCCCATCAGTTCCTGCAGGTGATCGAACGCCCATTCGAAGGTGCCGACGCCCATGGTCAGGGAGCGCAGTTCGATGACCAGGTCGTGCATTTCCGACTGCGGCAGCTGGATCTGCACCTCGTCCCAGCCGGCCCAGCCGGGCTTGGCGTCGAAGCCCATGATCTGGCCGCGCCGTCCCGAAACCAGGCGCTGCACGCGCGAGGTGAATTCGGACGGCAGGGACAGGGTGACCTTGCAGATGGGCTCCAGCAGTACCGGCTGGCAGTTCGGCATGCCTTCGCGCATGGCCTGCTGGGCGGCCTTGCGGAACGCCATGTCGGAGGAGTCCACGTTGTGGTACTGCCCGTCGGTCAGGGTCACGGCAACGTCGACCACGGGAAAGCCCAGGGGGCCGCGCGCCAGGTATTCGCGCACCCCGGCCTCGACCGCCGGAATGTACTGCTTCGGCACCACGCCGCCGGAGATGGTGTCGCCGAAGGTGAAGCCCTCGCCGCGGCCGAGCGGCTTGATGTCGAGGTGCACGTCGCCGAATTCGCCGTGGCCGCCGGATTGCTTCTTGTGCCGCGCGTGCTGGCTGGTCGGCTTGCGGATGGTTTCCTTGTAGGGCACCTGGGGCCGCTCGCTTTCCACGTCGATGTTGAACTTGCCCTTGAGCTTGTCGAGGGCGATCAGCAGGTGCATTTCGCCCTGGCCCCACAACAGCATCTCGCCCGTGTCCGGATTGTGCTCGTGGGAGAGCGAGGGGTCCTCCTCGATGATCTTGGCGAGCGCTCCCGACATCTTGACCTCGTCGCCCCGGTTGGCGGCGTGGATGGCCATGGAGAACAGCGGCGTCAGCGGCTTGGGCCAGGCCATGCCCTTGGCCTTGCCCGAGGCGGAGACCAGGTCGCCGGTCCGCACCTCGTCCATGCGGCCGAGCGCCACGACCTCGCCGGGTCCGGCCTTGGCGACCTTTTCCGTCTTCTGGCCCAGCGCCTTGGACATGCCCGAGACGCGGCCCTGGGACGTGGTCATGCCGTCCGCGATCTCACCGCACCATACGCGGGCGAACGACATCTTGCCCGCGTGCCCTGCGTGCAGGGTCTTGAACACCCGCACCGCGGCTTCGCCTGACGTCGGCTCGCCCAGGCGCGCGGCGGTGACGTCGGCCCCTGGCGCCTCATGACGCAGCGCCTTCAACAGACGGCGCACGCCGTTGCCGTGCTCGGCCGAGCCGAAGAACACGGGGACCACCTTGCCGTCCTGCAGGACCTTGGCCAGGTGCCCGAATACCTCGCCGGTCTGCGGTATCACGTCCTCCAGGAGCTTTTCCAGAAGCCCGTCGTCGAAGTCGGCGAGGCTTTCCAGAAGCTCCGTGCGCGCCGCCGTTTCCCGGCCCTTCTCCGTTTCGGGCAGTTCCATCAGTTCCGACGGCCTGCCCTCCTGCCAGCGGAAGGCGCGCTCCGAGACCAGGTCGACATGCCCGGTTACGTCGTCACCGTCGCGCAGCGGGATTTCCCTGAGCACGAGGGGGCTGTCGGACAGGCCCTGGAGCGCCTCCAGGGTCTCGGCCACGCTGGCCTCGGCGGTGTCCATCTTGTTGATGAAGATGATGTGGGGAATGTGGTGCTGGTCCAGGAACTTGAGGATCGGCGCCGCCGTCAGTGCCCGGGCCTGGCCCGGCTCGCAGACCACCACGGCGGCATCGGCGACCAGGAGGGCGTTGTGGGCTTCCTGAAGCAGGTCGACGGAGCCGGGGCAGTCGATGAAGGTCCAGGGATCGCCCAGATAGGTCGCGCCGGCGATGTTCATTTCCGTGGACATCTGGCGCGCCCGGGCCTCGGGCGAGGCGTCGCCGACCATGTTGCCGTCCTTGACCGAGCCCTTGCGGTCGACGGCCTCGCATTGGCGCAGGATTTCCTCGAGCAGGGATGTCTTGCCGCTTAGGTAGGGGCCGACCAAGGCCGCGACGCGGGGCCGGTTGTCGGATTTGGTCATCGTTACCTCCCAGGTGCTTTTTTTTTCGCAGGAAGGGGCCGTTCCTCCGGCCTTCGATATCCGTTTATGGTTAAAGCGTATCCCTCCCGCACGTGGATTCAAGAAGATTCCGGAAATACGCCGGAATTTCGCGGCCGATTCACGATCGGAACCCGACGCGCCCCCGCGGCGCGCCCGCAACTAACCCTTGGCCCTTGTGGACAGACCCCCCATATGCGGGGCTAAACTGAAACCATGCGGCGCAGCGCCGTGAAGAGAACGACGACGTGCATACCATGAATACCAAGTCCTACAGCTATTCGGAAACGACGCGCGGCATCCGCGTCAGCGTCATCCCCCAGTACCTGCCCGAACAGTCGGCGCCGGACGACAACCGCTATGTCTGGGCCTATACCGTGCGCATCGAGAACGAGGGCGCGGAGACGGTACAGCTCATCAACCGCTACTGGCGCATCACGGATGCGCTCGGCACCTCGCACGAGGTTCGCGGCGAGGGCGTGGTCGGCGAGCAGCCGGTGCTGAGCCCCGGCGAGGCCTTCGAATACACCAGCGGCACGCCGCTGGCGACGCCGTCGGGCATGATGGCGGGGTCCTACGAGATGGAGTCCCAGTCAGGCGACTTCTTCGACGTGGCCGTTCCCGCCTTCTCGCTGGACAGCCCGCACCAGCGCGTCAACCTGAACTGAGCGAATTGAACCAACTGGACCGGGAATTCCGACCGTGACCGCCAAGAAACACCTGAGTGTCGCCCCCCAAACGTCTGCCGGCATCGCTGCCGTCGACGCGCCCGGCGGCAAGCCGACCCGCGCCGAGGCCGAAGAGGCCGTGCGCACCCTGATCCGCTGGGCCGGCGACGACCCGGCGCGCGAGGGCCTGGTCGACACGCCCAAGCGCGTCGCCAGCGCCTACGAGGAGTTCTTCGCCGGCTACGACGCGGACCCAATGGAAATCCTCCAGCGCACCTTCGAGGAAACGGACGGCTACGACGAGATCGTGGTGCTGAAGGACATCCGCCTGGAAAGCCACTGCGAACACCACATGGTGCCGATCATCGGCGTCGCCCATGTCGCCTATCTTCCGCACCGCCGGGTGGTCGGCATCTCGAAGCTGGCGCGGGTCGTCGAGGCCTATGCCAAGCGCCTGCAGATCCAGGAAAAGATGACCGCCCAGGTGGCCAACGCCATCAACGACGTGCTGGAACCCAAGGGCGTCGCCGTGGTCATCGAGGCCGCGCACCAGTGCATGACGACGCGCGGCGTCAACAAGCCGGGCGTGACCATGGTGACCTCGCGCATGCTGGGCGCGTTCCGCGACGATCCCACGACGCGCCGGGAATTCCTGGCCATGATCGGACATTAGAGCGCCGACCGAGGGGTTGGTTCCTTCTTTCCCCGAAATGCTCCAAACCTCGTGCCAACGGGGAACAGAACGAGGGAAGGGTATGGATTTCCGCCCCATCCTGATGATCGTGGGCATGCTTCTGGCGACATTGGCGCTGGTCATGTGCGTACCCGCGGTGGTCGACGCCTTTCACGGCAATCCCGACTGGCAGGTGTTCGCGGCATCCGCCGGCGTGACGCTGTTCCTCGGCGTCGCCATGGCGTTGACGGCAAGCTCGGGCGTGCGGTCGCTGTCCGTGCGTCAGGCCTTCGTCGTGACGACGCTGAGCTGGGTCGCGCTGACCGTATTCGCCTCGTTTCCCTTCATGTTTTCGGAACGCAGCCTCAGCTTCACCGACGCCTTCTTCGAGGCCATGTCGGGCCTGACCACCACGGGCTCGACCATCCTCGAGAACCTGGAATCGCTGCCCCCGGGCATCCTGTTGTGGCGGTCCCTGCTGCAATGGCTGGGCGGCATCGGCATCATCGTCATGGCGCTCGCCGTTCTGCCCATGCTGAAGGTCGGCGGGATGCAGCTTTTCCGCATGGAGTCGACGGACCAGTCGACCGAAAAGGCCATGCCCCGCGTGGCCCAGATCGCCAGCACCATCGGCGTCATCTACCTGTTCCTGACCATGATATGGGCGGGGGCGTTCTGGCTGGCGGGCATGAGCGGCTTCGACGCCGTGGCCCATGCCATGACCACCATCGCCACGGGCGGCTACTCGACCCACGACGATTCCATGGGCCACTTCGACAGCGCGATGATCCACTACATCGCATCGTTGGGCATGGTCGTCGGCGCCCTGCCTTTCATCGCCTACGTACGCATGCTGCAGGGCCGGCTCATGGCGCTGCCCCGCGACCCCCAGGTGCAGTGGTTCCTGACCACGGTCTGCGTGGTCGTGCTGATCACCGCGTTCTGGCTGTGGCTGGAGCAGGAAAGGCCCCCGGGGGACGCCCTGCGCCTGGCCACCTTCAACATCATCTCGGTCATCACCGGCACGGGATTCGCCACGGACGACTATTCCCTGTGGGGCCATTTCGCCCTGCCGATCTTCTTTTTCATCATGTTCATCGGCGGCTGCGCCGGATCGACGACCTGCGGCGTCAAGGTGTTCCGCTTCCAGATCCTCTACGCCGCCTGCCGCACCCAGTTGCGCCACCTTCTGCACCCGCACGGCGTGTTCATCCCCTACTACAACAAGCAGCCGATCTCGGACGAGGTCATCATCTCGGTGCTGTCGTTCTTCTTCGTGTGGTTCCTTTGCTTCACGCTGCTGGCCTTGGGGCTCGGCCTGCTGGGCCTTGATTTCGTGACCGCCTTCTCCTCGGCGGCCACGGCCATCGCCAACGTCGGCCCGGCCCTGGGCGAGGCGGGCCCGTCGACAACCTTCGCCGACCTGCCCGACGGGGCGAAATGGCTGATGTCCGTCGGCATGCTGCTGGGCCGCCTGGAACTGTTCACGGTGATCGTACTGTTCACCCACGCGTTCTGGCGAAACTAAGCCGCGCCGCCGGGCCTATTGCTGCGCGATCACGGCCAGCACGACGACCGCGAGCATGGACAGCGCCATGGCCACGTTGATGGCGAATTGGGTCCGTTTGGGCAGGTCCAGGCGGTGCAGCGTCACCCCCGCCCATAGCCACAGAAAATGGATGGAGACCCAGATCGCGTTCATGATCGCGAACTTGACCGTCAGCTCCATGGGCAGGTTTTCCGCCATGAACCCGAAGCCCGAGAAGAACGCGGTGTTGACGGCATAGGCCTTGGGATTGATGGCCTGCAGCATCAGTCCTCCAATGACGCCGGGCGCGCTCTGGCGATGGATGAAGGCGATCTTCGAGCCCGCGAAGGCAATGCGGAACGCGAGATAGAGGAGATAGGCCGCCGAAGCGTAGAGCAGCACCGTGCGCACGTGCGGCACGGCCAGGATCGCCGCCGCCAGGCCCGAAACCACGGCCAGCGCCACCAGGTTGGTGCCCAGGAACAGGCCGATCATGTAGCGCCGGCCGTCGGCAATACCGAAGCCCGAGCCGACCCCGGCAAGCGACAGCACCCCCGGCCCCGGCGTGATGAACAGGAAGAAGCAGGCGGCGGCGAAGGTCAGCATGGGCGCCTTTCGGTGAAACGAGAAGTTTTCAGTGGGGTTTAAGGGAACACATCGGGATGCAGTGGCAACTCGACCGCCTAGGGCTTAACTGAATCTGAGTGCAAAATTCTTTTAGAGCGGGCGACCTTCGGCAATCCAAATTTTCATCGCATCCAATAATTCACTCGTGGGATAATCTTGAATGTCATCATCTGAAAACCCCGCAGCTAGCTGCCTTTCGTAATACCATTCCTGAAAATCTGCATAGGCGCCAATAATCTTGCTCGCCCCATCGGCTTGGACTCCGGCTTCGCTTACAAGCCAGTTGCGCACCTTGCGGATGGCTTTTTGGAAATCCGCTCCATGGGCCTCGATATCACACCCAGAAAAATCGGATATTGCTATCTGGTATCCATATCTTTTCTCTTCCAGGACCAAGAATTTTTTCTGATCCCGTCCGTTCCCAAAAAATTCGCGGCACCCAAAGTCGATTCCCAATTCAAACGGCATATTCAGACGGAAATGCTCTCCAGCGCTTTTGGCCTGGCTCCTGCTCAGGTCATGAATCGAGTATTTTGAATCTTGTATCAGGTTCACGATCTTCTCCAATCGATTTTCAGCCGAGTCGTTTCGTTCGGTCGAAAGCCGTGGTGTGAAACCTAAATATACAATGCAAAAGAGTAGTGCCTGCAGGATGGGCTCATATTCCTCATCAAGCGGGCAATTTATGAATACGCACTCTGCAAAAGGAGACTGACCAGCCAAGAACTAGCCCTTCGGAGGAAATGGATCTTTTCCGTATGAATCTCGTTCTCGGATTCGCCCGTCACGCCCGTGGATATACAATTCCGTACTTTGATTACGCGCTAACTCGCGCGCTTTCTCAATAGCCTCAGCCTGAGTGTTGTAAACTCCTGACGCGCGCGCAGCCCCGGCTCTCCTTACGCTCCATTTGTTGCCATTGGGCACAACATGTTGGCCTTTTGTAGACATTATCGCCTCTCCAGACATCAAAATGCGCTTACATCAAAATACACGAACGCCTCACAAACCTCCACTGAAGACCTACGTAAGCCGGCAAGCAAAGCTTCAGCGCATCCAGTTGACCAGGAAGCGCCGCATGTTGGCTTCCATCTCGCGGTCGAAGTCCTTGAGGGCCGCCTCCATCATGTCGAACCAGGTGCGGTGCAGGTCGTTCAGGTTCACGTCCTCTGGCGTGGTCTGGGTGCGCGTGGCGCGCGCCGCCGCATGGCCGACGCGCCGCCCCCGGGCGTCGATAATTTCCAGAACGGCAGACATCTCCAGGTTGTAGCGCGCGGACTGGTCGGTGGTGAACGCCCCCTTGATGCCCTGGGTTCGCGGCAACGCCGTTTCGGTCACCCGGGCCTGCTCGATGGTCAGGCGCGCGACGGCGCCGTTGCCGCCGCCCACCGCCTTCAGGCGGTCGCGGCCCCAGATCGCCAGCGCCTTGGCCGGCGGCGTCCGCATCTTGTGCTCCACATTGGGCGAGACCAGAGTCGGTTTGTAGGCTTCGACGATCTCGATCCTGTCGACCGCCAGGTTGAGGGACGGCGCGTGCTGGTAGGTGATCTCGGGCAGGGTCACGCTGGGATCCGGCGTGGTGCAGGCGCCGAGCGCCAGAACTCCGGCGACGAGGGCGCCGATCAGGGGTGTTCTGCCAATCAGGAGCGGTCTGTACGGCATCGGTCGTCGTTTCCTCACCTCAAAGTTGGTCCCCGGCATCCGTCATACTGGGCGTCTCCCGTGTCGGGATCAAGACGGGCGGGCGAAAATTCAGCCGCGCGCGGCGCCGCGGCAGGGCTCAGTCGTCGTACAAGGCGTCCAACTGCTCCGGATCGAACACGTAGTCCGTGCGGCAGAATTCGCAGGTCACGGTGATCTTGCCGTCTTCGGCCATGTCCTCGATGTCCTTCCGGGCGAAGGAACGCAGGGTGGTCGCCACCTTCTCCCGCGAACAGCGGCAGGAATGGCGGACGGCGCGCCCCTCGGTCACCCGCACCCCGTCCTGGTGGTACAAGCGGTAGAGAAGCCGGTCGGTGGCGACGGCGGGATCGAGAAGCTCGTCGGCGGACAGGCTGCTCATCAGGATCACGGCGCGGCGCCAGGCTTCCTCGGCGTCGTCCTCGCTGACGCCGCGGGCCCGCGGCAGGCGTTGCACCATGATCGCCCCGGCGGCCAGCGGGTCGGCGTCGGACGCCACCAGGATCGCCGTCTCAAGCTGTTCGGACTGGCGGAAATAGTCGTGGGCGCAGTCGGCGAGGGTCGCCCCGGTCAGTTCCGTAATGCCCTGGTAGCGTTCCGAATCCGGTCCCTGGTCGACGGTGAACGCAAGGTAGCCCGAGCCCAGGAGTGCCGGCACCGGCGCCCCCTGCGCGCCCGAGGCGTCGATCGCCGCCAGGCGGTCGGCGTCGTAACGGGCATAACAGCGCACGCCGCCGGACGAGGTGATGTCGGCCATGACGATGCCGACGGGCCCGTCGCCCTGGACCTGCAGGGTGAACACGCCGTCGAATTTCAGGACGCTGGACAGCGTGGCCGCCAGCACGACGACCTGCGACAGCAGGTCGACCACCACGGGCGGATAGCCGTGCGGCGCGACAAGCCGGTCGAGCACGGGGCCCAGGCGCACGACGCGCCCGTTCACGCCCAGTGCGTCCACGTGGAACGGCTGCACCATGTCGTCGAGGGAAAGGGAAGCGTCAGGCATTGTCGGGCGCGGTCAACTGTTGCGTTCGATAGTAATAGGTATGCGCGGCGTGGAAGCCGGCCAAGTGATAAAGCGCCATGGCGGGCGCGTTTTCCGATTCCACCTGCAGGAACAGGCGCCGCGCGCGCCCCGCCTCGGCCGCCCAGCCCGCCAGCGCCGCCAGCACCCGCGTCCCGTGGCCCCGGCGGCGGAAATCCTCGCGCGTCGCCATGCACAGGACCAACGCCCAGTCGTCGCTCAGGACCGCCGCCCCGGCGGCCGCCGGCTCCTTCCCGCTATCCACCACCGCATAGGCGCGCGGGCTGGGCAGGCCCTCGGCCAAACGACAGCGCAACCCGCGTTCGCGGCCTTCCGCCAGTCCCGCGCCATAGACCTGGAACCAGGCCGCGTTGGGGCTCGAGAACAGGCGCGCGCGGACCTCGGGCGCCGTGCGGCCGGCCAGGTTTTCCAGCACCGCCGTCGCCGGCGCGGTCATCACCAGGGTGCGGGCCTCGATCCCGTACCCACGGCGTTCCAGTTCGGCGTCGAGGCCGCGCGGCTGCACGGCGCCCGAGACCTGGAAGCGGCAGGGCAGGCCGCGCTGGTTGTAGTACTTTTCCGCCGCGTCGATCCGCAGATCGAGCGGACTGTCGCCCGTCTCGTCGAGCGCCAGCACGGAATTCGCGCGCCGCGACACGCCTTCGGAAAAGCGCAGGCACCAGCCCTCGAGCAGCCCCTGGCTGAACGGCGGCCAACATTGGGCGGCCCGGCGCTCCAGGTCGCGGATGCCCTCTTCGTCAAACATGAGGGGCGCTTTCGACCATGACGGACCTTCCGGTCAGACGTCGCCCAGACACCAGGCGAGGATGCCCTTCTGCGCGTGCAGGCGGTTTTCCGCTTCGTCCCAGATCACCGACTGGGGGCCGTCGATGACGCCTTCCGTCACTTCCTCGCCGCGATGCGCGGGCAGGCAATGCATGAACAGCGCGTCCGGCGCCGCCATGGCCATCAGCCGTTCGTCGACCCGGTAGGGCACCAGCAGGTTATGGCGCTTGCCCGCGTCCTTGTCGCCCATGGAAACCCAGGTGTCCGTGACCACCAGATCGGCCCCGGCCACGGCCTCTTCGGTATCGCGGGTCAGGCGGACGTCCGCGCCCTCGGCCTGCGCGGTGTCGATCAGGCAGGGTGCGGGGGACAGCGGCTCCGGGCAGGCCAGGCGCAGACGATAGCCGAACCGCGCGGCGCCGTGGATCCACGACGCCGCCACGTTGTTGCCGTCGCCGGCCCAGGCCACGGTGCGGCCGGCGATGCCGCCCCGGTGTTCCTCGTAGGTCATGATGTCGGCCATGATCTGGCAGGGATGGGAATCGTCGGTCAGGCCGTTGATCACCGGCACCGTGGCGTATTCGGCCAGGTCGCGCAGCTTCTGCGGGTCGTCGGTGCGGATCATGATGACGTCGCAATAGCGCGACAGCACGCGCGCCGTGTCGGCCACGGTTTCGCCGCGGCCCAGTTGCGATTCGTTGCCCGACAGCACGACGGCGCGGCCGCCGAGCTGCTGGATCGCCACCTCGAACGACACGCGGGTGCGGGTCGACGGCTTCTCGAAGATCATGACCAGGGTCTTGCCGGCCAGCGCCGGAGACGCGGGCGCCGCGCGGCCGTCCTTCTTCATCTCGGCCGCGCGGTCGAGAATGCGGCGCAGCGTCGCCGCGTCGGTGCGGTCGAGGTCGAGGAAATGGCGCAGGCCGCTCATCCCGCTTTCTCCGGAGACAGGTCATGGGCAATCTCGGCGCAGCTTTTGTCGAGCGCGGCGACGGCCTCTTCGATGTGGCTTTCCTCGATGACCAGCGGCGGCAGCATGCGCACCACGTTGTCTCCGGCGGGCACGGTCAGCACGCCGTTGTCGATCATCCTGCCGACCAGGACGTTGTTCTCCACGGCGCAGCGCATGCCGACCATCAGGCCTTGGCCGCGCACCTCTGTCAGCACGCTCGGGTACTTGGCGACGACGGCGCCGAGCTTGTCCCACAGGACGCGCGCCACCTTGTCGACGCGGGCGAGGAAGCCGGGCGCCAGGATCACGTCGAGCATGGCGCCGACCGCCGACATGGCGAGCGGCGTGCCGCCGAAGGTCGAGCCGTGGCTGCCGGGCGTCATGGCCTTTGCGGCCGCCTCGGTCGCCAGCACGGCGCCCACGGGGAAGCCGCCGCCCAGGCCCTTGGCGGTCGCCAGGATATCGGGCGTCACGCCCGCCCACTCATGGGCGAACAGCCTGCCGGTGCGGCCGCTGCCGGTCTGCACCTCGTCGAGCAGCATGAGGATGCCGAACTCGTCGCAGATCTCGCGGATACCCTTGAGGAACCCGGGCGAGGCGGCGCGGATGCCGCCCTCGCCCTGCACCGGCTCGACCAGGATCGCGGCGGTCTGCTCGGTGACGGCGGCGCGCATGGCGTTCAGGTTGTCGAACGGCACATGGTCGAAGCCTTCGGGCATGGGGCCGAAGCCTTCGCGGTGCTTCTCGCTTGAGCCCGCCGCGAGGTCGGTCAGCGAGCGCCCGTGGAACGCGCCGTCGCAGGAGATGATGCGATAGCGCTCGGGCCGGCCGGCGGCGAAATGGTGGCGCCGCGCCATCTTGATGGCGGTCTCCACGGCCTCGGCGCCCGAGTTGTTGAAGAACACGGTGTCGGCGAAGGAATTGGCGACCAGCAGGTCGGCCACCCGTTCCTGCCCGGCGACGCGGTACAGGTTCGAGACATGCCACAGGGTCTTGGCCTGTTCGGTCAGCGCGGCCACCAGCTTCGGGTGGCAATGGCCCAGCGAATTGACGGCGATCCCCGCGCCCATGTCGAGGAAACGTCGGCCGTCGTCCGCCCACACGTACATGCCCTCGCCCCTGACCAGGGCGAAAGCGGTCCGCGCGTAATTCGGCATGACGGCGCTGATCATTTCGCTCTCCTACGGTTCAATGTTCCGGAACGGAAAAAAGCCCCCGTTTTCCAGGAGCTTCATCCGTCTTCCCTACCAGGAAAGCCGCCGAGTATCCGTATGACGGGGGCTCTTGTCAACGGCGTGCAGGTGACGCTTCCGCGTCATCCGGCAGTCCGGTCGTCACGCCTTCAGCTTGTAGCCCGTCTTGAACATCCAGGTGCACAGTCCCCACAACGCCCCGTTCATCGCCGCCATGACCGCGACGCCGATCCACAGCTTGCCGTCGGCATGGCCGATGAAGCCGTAGCGGAACCCGTCGATCATGTAGAAGAACGGATTCAGGTGGGCCGCAACCTGGGCGCCCTGGGGCAGGTTCTGAATCGAATAGAAGGTGCCCGACAGGAACGACAGCGGCGTGATCACGAAGTTGGTCACGGCGGCGATATGGTCGAACTTGTCGGCCCAGATGCCGCCCGCAAGGCCCAGGAGCGACAGCATCAGCGCCCCCATGACCGCGTGGTAGACGACGAAGAACAGGTCGTGCAGGCCCAGGTCGACGGCGACCGCCATGGCCGCCCAGACGACGACGGCGACCGCGACGCCGCGGGTCATGCCGCCGATGGCGAAGCCGAACGTGAGTTCGTGCGCGCTCAGAGGCGCCATCAGACTGTCGACGATGTTGCCCTGGATCTTGGCGATGACGATCGACGACGAGGTGTTGGCGAAGGCGTTCTGGGCGATCGCCATCATGATCAGGCCCGGCGCCAGGAACGTCATGAAGGGCATCCCGGCCACCGTGCGTTGGTCGCCGCCGAGCGCCAGCGCGAACACGGCGAGGAACAGCAGCGTCGTCACCAGGGGGGCGACCAGGGTCTGGGTGTAGACCTTGATGAAGCGCCGCACCTCGCGCAGGTAGAGCGTCTTGAGCCCGATCCAGTTGACGGCGCCCATGGCGGGGGTGCCGCCGGCGTCGGCGGGCATCTCGGGCAGGGCGGAAAGGGGTGTCTGGTCACGCATTGCGGCCCTCCTTATAAGTGATGGCCATGGAGAGTCCAATCCGTTCCGACGATCCGCCCACGCCCGAGGGCGGAAAACGCAAGCGCCGCGGACCCAAGAAGGCGACCAAGAGCCATCTCGAGAACGCGGCCCTGCATTACCTATCGCGCTTCGCGACCTCGGCCGAGAACCTGCGCCGGGTGCTGATGCGCCGGGTCGACCGGTCGGCCCGCCACCACGGCACGGACGCCGAGGAAGGGGCGGCCTGGGTCGACGACCTGATCCGGCGCTACCGCCGGGCCGGCCTGCTGGACGACGCCGCCTATGCCGAGGCGCGGGCCGCCGACATGCTGCGCCGGGGAACGCCGATGAAGGGCGTGCGCTTCAAGCTGATGCAGAAGGGCGTGGGGGCCGAGGACATCGACCGCGCCATCACGACCCTGGCCGAGGACACGCCGGAACCCGACCTGGCGGCGGCCGTGGCGTTCGCCCGGCGCAGGCGCCTGGGGCCCTTCGCCCACCAGGGCACGCGGCAGGACCGCCGCGACAAGGACCTGGCCGCCCTGGCCCGCGCCGGGTTCGACTACGACACCGCGCGACGCGTGATCGAGGCGGAAAGCGAGGTCGCCCTCGCCCGCCTGCTCGCCGGCGGCTAGGATTTGCCGCCGGAAGCGATTTCGGGAACAATGCAGCATTCGGTCCGGGAGGGACGGATGGCGGTGCGAAACCTGGTGATGGCGGCGGTCGTAGCCGCGGCGGCGGCGACCGACCCGGCGCGCGCGGAGGGCGCGAAAACGACCCTGGGCCTGATCGAACGGGTGCTGATCCAGCCCGAAGGCCTGGACGTCCTGGCCAAGGTGGACACGGGCGCCGAGCATTCCTCCATCGACACGGTCGACTGGGAGACCTTCGACAAGGGTGGCGACACTTGGGTCCGTTTCCGTCTGCGTCTGGACGAAGGCCGGATCGAAACCCTGGAACGGCCGCTGGGGCGCATGGCGCGGGTCCGGCGTGCCGGCGCCGAAACCCGCGACCGGCCCATCGTCCTCTTGTCCCTGTGCGTCGACGGCACGACGCGCGAGGTCGAAGTCAACCTGTCAAAGAGGTCGCGCCTGAACTACCGCATGCTGCTCGGGGCGAGCTTCCTTTCCGGCGCTTTCCTGGTCGACGTCTCGCAATCCCATACCAGCCGCCCGGCCTGCGGCGGCGGCCGGCGATGAAGAACCGCGCGGTCTATCTTCTGGCGGCGGTGTTCGCGGCGGCGGGGCTGGCGCTGTTCGCCTACAAGGTGCTGGCCCTGGAGTTTCCCCTGACCCCCGGCGACGTGCCAGAAATTTGGGAGGTGGAGACCCGCGTCACTTTCACCGGTTCGGGCGGTCCTGCCACCGTGCGCCTGTTCATTCCGCGCAATACCCGCACCTATACCATCCTGGACCAGAGCTTCGTTTCGCGCGGATACGCGCTGACCACGGAACTGACGCCGGATGGACGCATGGCCAAGCTGACCGGGCGGCAAGCGTCGGGGCCGCAGACAGTATATTTTCGCTTTCTGATCCATCGCGCAGACACGGCGAGCCCGCTGCCAAATGCAGAGCCGGCCACAGTCCAGCCGCCTGAATGGAAGGCGCGCCGCCTTGAGGCCGCACGCGCCCTTCTTGACCAAACCCGCGGCGAGGGAGAATCGGCCACGGAAATTGCCACCGCTCTTCTAAAACGCCTCACGGCGCCCGCACCGGACGACGTCGCCCGCACGCTCCTGGGCAATACGTCAGGCGCGGACCGCGTCGTCGGCGTCACCGCAGGCATCCTGGCCTTGGGCGGCATCTCCGCGCGGTCCGTCCACGGCATCGCGCTCGAAGAAGGGCAGCGGCCCGTGCGCACCGTCCATTGGCTGGAAGTCGCCGAGGGCGGCGTCTGGCGTCGCATGACCGCCGACCCGGCGGCGCCGCAGGTGCCCGCGACCTGGTTCCCGTGGTGGCGAGGTGGGATCAAGCTGATCCAGGTCGACGGCGGCGGATCGCCCAAGGTGCGCATCACGATCGAGCGAGCCGCAGACCAGTCGATCGTCGAGTCCCTGTCGGCGGACAGCGTCCAGACAAAGAACCTGCTGACCTCGGCCATGACTTCCCTCCCCTTGGAGGTGCAACAGGTCTACCGCGTATTGCTGGTGGTGCCGCTCGGCGTGTTGCTACTGGTCATCCTGCGCAATGTGGTCGGGCTCAAGAGCTTCGGCACCTTCATGCCCGTGCTGATCGCACTGGCGTTCCGCGAGACGCAGCTTCTGTGGGGCATCCTGCTATTCACCATGATCGTCGCCATCGGCTTGGCGGTCCGCCTGTGGATGGAGAATTTGCGGTTGCTCGTCGTGCCGCGCCTGGCGGCCGTGCTGATCGTGGTGGTCGGCGCCATGGCCGCGCTCAGCATCGCAAGCGCCCAACTGGGCTTGGCCGGCGGGCTGTCGGTGGCACTGTTCCCCATGGTCATCCTGACCATGACCGTGGAGCGCATGTCCGTGATCTGGGACGAGCGCGGCCCGCGCGATGCCGTGCAGCAGGGTGTCGGCAGTCTGATCGTGGCAACGGCCTGCTATCTTTTGATGAGCCATCCGCTCACCGAGCATATGTTCTTCCAGTTTCCCGAACTGCTGCTGGTGGTGCTCGCGGTCGTGCTGCTGCTGGGCCGCTATTCGGGCTACCGATTGACCGAATTATACCGCTTCAGGCCGCTTTCCGGGGGCGGGTCCTAGGATGGGGTCCTAGGTATGGAGATTGTCGATCTTTACCGACGGCTGCGCGCCAACGGCGTGCTCGGGCTCAACTGGCGCAACGCGGAATTCCAGCTGGTCCACAACCGGCGCAAGTTCTTTCCGCTTGTCGATGACAAGCTGAAATCCAAGCGCCTGGCGGAAGCCGCCGGGATCGCCGTGCCGGACCTGTTCGGCGTCATCGAATACCCGCACGAAGTTCGCACCTTTGAATCCATCGTGGCCGGCCGCGAGGATTTCGTGGTCAAGCCCGCCGAAGGCAGCGGCGGTGACGGCATTCTGGTGGTGGTGGGCCGCGACGGCTCGGGCTTTCGCCTTGCCAACGGCGCGGTCATGTCGGTGGACGAGATGCGCTTTCACATCAACAATATCTTGGCCGGGACGTTCTCCCTGGGCGGACAGCCGGACAAGGCGCTGATCGAATACCGCATCCGCTTCGATCCCCTGTTCAAGGACATCGCCTTCCAAGGTGTGCCGGATATCCGCATCATCGTGTTCTTCGGCGTGCCGGTTATGACCATGACGCGCCTGCCGACCGAAAAATCTTCGGGCAAGGCCAATCTGCACCAGGGCGCCATCGGCGCCGGCATCGACATGACCACGGGCCGCACGCTGAACGCCGTCTGGCACGACCGCATCATCACCCGGCACCCGGACACGGACGTCCCCGTGTCGGGCGTGCAGATCCCCCATTGGGACACCCTGCTGCACCATGCGGCGCGGTCTTACGACCTGACGCATCTGGGGTATCAGGGCATCGACATGGTGCTCGATTCCGAACGCGGGCCGGTCATGTTGGAGTTGAACGCGCGGCCGGGCCTGAGCATTCAGATCGCCAACGGCGAGGGCCTGGGCCTGCGCCTGGGCGCCGTCGAGGCGCGCCTGCGGGATGCGCCGGACACCCTGGACAGCGCCCCGGACCGGGTCCGCTTCGCCAAGGCGGCTTTCGCCCCCCGGCCGGTGGCCCTGGCACAAGCCTGAGGCCGCAGCGTCATTTAGGAACTTCGACGGCCTCGCGGCGGCGGATCAGGATCAGCTTTCCCTTGAACGAGATGCGGTCCTCCATCAGGAGCGCCGTGCCGAATTGCGGCACGTACCAGGCGTTGATCTCGACCAGATCCCATTTCATGGAGGGCGGGCCCTCGAGCACCTTCTGCGAGATGTCGATCAGGTGGGCGGTGAACTCGCCGGCCGGGAGCTTCAGGACCTTGGAGCCGCGCACGCAAAGCGAGGACTGCAGCTTGAACACGGGCTTGCCGTCCTTCTTGCCCTGGACGATATAGCGGACCTCGTTACCCTGTTTGAGCGGCCACAGCTTGTCGTATTCGGGCGCCTTGAAATCGAATTCCCAGCCGCCGCCACCGGCGACGCGCGCGAAGGCGCGATAGAGCGTCACGTCCTGGACAGGGCCCTTGCCCTGGATCGGTTCGCGGAACCAGCGCACCCTGTCGCCCGAGATCGCCTTCACCCGGTAGCGCTGATGGGTCACGTCCGGTGTCTTCGAATCCGGATTGTGGGTGATCCTGAACACGAAATTGGCGTCCGCCGCAGGCGACGAATAGGGGACCGGATCCCCCGCCGTCTTGGCCGGAATGCAGGCCGACGCCCAGGCACCGGACGCCGCCCCCACGGCCCCGGCAAGGGCCGCCGCGAATGCGATGATACGGGACAGACCCATCCGGCTCCCCTCGGCTGTCACGTGTGAGGTCGATCCTGCCGTTGCCCCGAAGACGCAGGTTTCTTCCGGTAATAGTCTAGTCAAGCGGGGCCAACATACAATAAACAACTGATATGAAGGATCTTAACGAATTCTGGGCCCTGGTCGTCGATGTCTGGCAGCACGGCGTGGCGGGCGTCGACATCGGCCGCATGGTGGTCGCCGTGGGGATATTCTTCGTGTTCATGATGCTGCGCGGGCTGCTGACCCGTTTCCTCATGACGTGGTTGCATCTGTTGGCGAAGCGCACGCCGTGGACGGTCGACGATCAGATACTCGGCACAATCGAGCCGCCCGTTCGGTTCGTGCCCGTGGTGATGGGCCTGTTTTTCGGGTTCCAGATCCTCGAACTGCGGGGAACGCCCGACCAGATGGCGACGAACCTGATGCGCTCGCTGGTCGCTTTCACCATCTTCTGGGCGCTGTTTCGGACGGTCAAGCCGCTGAGCGCCGTTCTGCACCGCCTCGACCGCATCTTCTCCGTCGAGATGGTGGAATGGATGGTGCGCGCCATCCGGATCCTGGTGTTCGTCATCGGCACGGCAGCGGTGCTGGAGATCTGGGGCATCCAGGTCGGCCCGATCATCGCCGGGTTCGGCCTGATCGGCGTCGCCGTGGCGCTGGGCGCCCAGGACCTGTTCAAGAATCTCATCGCGGGCCTGCTGATCCTGGCCGAGAAACGCTTCCACAAGGGCGACTGGATCAGCGTGGAAGGGGTCGTCGAGGGCAACGTGGAAACCATCGGTTTCCGCTCGACCATGGTGCGCCGCTTCGACAAGGCGCCCGTCATGGTGCCCAATTCCCAGCTTTCCGACACGGCGGTCATCAACTTCACCGCCATGTCCCATCGGCGGATCAAGTGGCTGGTCGGCGTCGAGTACCGCACCACCGTCGACCAGCTGCGGCAGATTCGCGACCGGATCGCCGCCTATATCGAGGAAACTCCGGAGTTCGCCCCGGCGACCGAGGTATCGACCTTCGTGCGCATCGACAGCTTCGGCGATTCCTCCATCAACATCCTGGTCTACTGCTTCACACTGACCACGAAATGGGGCGAATACCTGGAGATCAAGGAACGCCTGGCCTACAAGATCATGGAAATCGTGCTGGGCGCGGGCACCGCCTTTGCCTTCCCCAGCAGATCGCTCTATGTGGAAAGCCTGCCGGGCGGCGACGCGCCGGAGATTTTTCAGCCGCCCGAAGCCCCCGCCCCGTCGGAAACGAAAGACGCGGGCCGCGGGAGCTTCGATGCATCCAAAGGAGGAGTTTAAGACCATGGGCGTCACCATCTATCACAACCCGAAATGCAGCAAGTCGCGCCAGACCCTCCAGATTCTCGAGGACAAGGGTGTCGCGCCGGAAATCGTGCTCTACCTGGAAACGCCGCCGACCGCGGACGAGATGAAGGAGCTGTTGAAGAAGCTGGGCCTGAGGGCCGCCGACATCCTGCGTCAGGCCGAAGCCAGGGAGGCGGGTCTCTCCGGGGACATGGACGAGGACGCCCTCATCAAGGGCATGATCGCCCATCCCCGTTGCATCGAGCGGCCGATCGTCGTCAAAGGCGCCAAGGCGGTGCTGGGGCGGCCGCCCGAGAACGTTCTCGACCTGATTTAAGTCAAGGCCGGGATTCCCGATTCCGGCTACTAATGCCGTATTCACCGAGGGTTAGGAGACTTGCGGTTCCGCGGGGGACACTTCAATATGTGCGCCCGAGGGGAGTGTGGATACGGATCACCTCTCTGACTTGCCTGAAGATCTCCGAACGGGGCACTGGCAGGCCAGCGAACACTTTGGACGGCGGACAAGGCGCCGCCGGAATCGTGGAGGACTGATGGCCGCCGACGATCGCGCGATCCCGGACCAGGCACCGGTGGACGTCAATGACGCCCGGGCCGCCTGGATGTCACTTCCGGAAGAGGAACGCACCGCGTTGCGTGACCGGGAGGCGGCGCGCCTGTTCGCCATCGGCTCGGACCACCAGCGGAACGGCCGCCTGGAAGACGCGATCCCCGAATACACCCGGGCCCTCGCCCTCAACCCCAACCTGGCCGAAGCGTACAACAACCTGGGCGTGGTGCTGCGCGCCACCGGCCGGCCCGAGGCCGCCGTCGCCTGCTACCGCCGGGCCATCGCACTAAGGCCGCGCAACGCTTCCGCCTATTCCAACCTGGGCAACGTGCTGCGCGACCTGGGCCGGTTCGAGGACGCCGTGGCAAGCCACCAGCAGGCCGTCCACCTTGACCCCAAGAACCCGGACACCCTGCACAACCTGGGCGTGGCGCTGCGCGACCTGGGACGCCGGGACCAGTCGCTCGACTGTTTCGAACGCGCGCTCGCCGGCAATCCGGACCACGTGCCCAGCCTGCTCGACCGTGGACGGTCGCTTCTGCTGGCGGGGGAATACCGCGCCGGGTTCAAGGACCTTGAGGCCCGCTTCAAGCTGCGCCGCTTCCAGCTTCGCGGCATGGACACGCCGCGTTGGGACGGCGCCAAGGTCAAGGGCAAGACGGTGCTGGTTTCCTGCGAGGGCACCCTGGGCGACGTCATCCAGTTCGCCCGTTACATCCCCATGATCAAGGAACAGGGGGCCAACGTGGTGCTGGAGGCGCCGGCGGCGCTGGCCGACCTGCTGGCGACCGTGTCCGGGGTGGACAAGCTCGTGGTGCAGGGCGCCGACCTGCCCAAATTCGACATGCATGCCCCGCTGCTGTCCCTGCCCGGCATCTTCAAGACCACCGCCGCCACGGTTCCGGCAGGGGTTCCCTATCTGGCGCCCCCCGATCCGGGGGGCTTCCGCCTGCCGCCCGGCGGCGATTTCCTGAAGGTGGGCGTCGCCTGGGACGACGAGCGGCCGCCGGCCCACGCCGCGCCGGCGCCGGGCCTGCGCCCGTTCCTGGACCTGGCCGGTCTGGCCGGGGTGACCCTGTTCGGGCTGCAGACGGGCCCCGCGGCGGCCGACCTGAGGGCGCACGGGTCGGACGCCCTGATCATTGATCTGGCGCGCCGCGCCGGAGGGTTGGCGGGCCTCGCCGCCTTCATCGACCAGATGGATCTCGTGATCGCCGTCGACGGCGCCGTGGCGCATCTGGCCGGTGCTCTCGGCAAGGAGACCTGGCTGATCGCCCCGGCGTCGCCCGATTGGCGGTGGGGCACGGCGGGCGAAGCCACGCCGTGGTATCCGGGCATGCGCATCCTGCGCGCGGAACGGCGGGCCGACTGGGCGGGATTGCTGGACCAGACCCGGCGCGACCTGCGCGCCCGGTTGCGGGGCGGCAACGGGACTTAGAACCGGTAGCTGTAGCGCACCCCGACGTTTTCCAGACCTTCGTTGAAATCGCAGATCTTGGCGTTCGAGATGTGGTCGAAGATGGCCGCGATCTTGTGATGCTCCGTCAACTGCCAGCCGAGGGTGATGGACTCGCGGAACAGCAGGTGGCAGCCCAGGTCTTTCTTGTCGGCGGCGTGGGAGTCCGTCTCGCCGTCGTGATAAGCGCCGCCGACGCTGAACCCGGCGAACAGGCCCTTCCACAGGTTCCATTCATAGCTGAGGCCGGCGAACACCTGGCTGGTGTCGCCCTCGGAATTGATGTTGGCGCCGATGTGCGGCTCGGGGCTCCAGATGATGTCGAGGAACCGGGGCGACGCGAAACGGACCTCGATATGCCCGTCGAAGCCGTCTTCCTTGGAATTTGAGAACGGGCCTTCGTCGTGCATCAGGGCGCCGACCGAGATTTCGGCGACGATGCCGCCCAAGGGATTGCCGCGCGAACTGGCGCGGGCACCCCGTTCCGTGCCGCCGGGCCACAGGGGACCGGTCGCCGACCGGCCGGGCATCGCCGGTTCGGGCTGCGCCGCCGGGGCGGAAACGGGCTGGACGGCGGGGCGGGAGGCGGGACGGGAGGGCGGCGGCGCATAGGCCGGCCGCGGCGCCTGCTGGACCGCCGGCTGAATCGGCTGCGTCCGGTCCCACCGGTCGGCCGGGCGGGCGGCGAAGGGATGGGACTTGCCCATCAGGATGCGGATGTCATAGCCCGTCGATGCGCTGTCGGCGCGCGCATCGGACGTTATCACCGCACAGAGCGCCATCGCCCAGCACAATGTCTTGATTTGTGGTCGCAAAATGCCCCTCGCTCCCTCGCGGACGCCGGTCGCGTCGCCCCTGTTCCCCGTGTTCTGGCCCGGTATAAAGAAACAGACTTGCCTTAAACAAGGGTAAACCTTCTTTCTGTTTAATGGACCGTGCGGCGATCGTCCAGCACCGTGCGGGAGCGCGGGCAGGCGCCGTCGTCGGAAATCGGCGCGGCTTCGCGCAGGGCGACAACGGAACAGGCTGGGCCCCTTGAACACGAGAAAGCAACAGTTCCGCGACAAGGACATCATCTTCCGCGAGGGAGACCCGGCGACCCGCGCCTTCACCATCATCGCCGGCAAGGTCGAACTGGTGACCGAGGTCGACGGCAAGGAGAAGCACCTGGGCCTGCTCGGCCCGGGCAAGACGCTTGGCGACGTCGACGTGGCGCGCGGCCGTCATCAGGCGACGGCGATCGCCGCCGGCACGGTGACCCTGCGCCCGCTGGATCACCAGGCGCTGGCGCTGGTCAAGGCGCCGGCACAGGTCCCCGGCGTGCTGGCGCGCCTGCTGGCTTCCCTATCCGGCGGCGGCCGACGCCGGTTCTCGCTGTTCGGCTGGCTCCGCCAGATCAAGGAAGCGAGCCAGCCCGCCGATCCGACCCGCATCGAGGTCCGCATCGCCCCCCTGGCGCCGCAGACCGCCGACGCCCCCCCGCCCGAGGCCGACGGCAGGCCGGACCCGGAAATGCTGATCGCCGACGCCTTCGCCGAACTTGACGGGGTGCGCGCGCGCATCCTGAAGAAGCCCGTCACGGTGCCCGAGGACACGGAACCGGAAAACCGCTTCACCCGCCTGCACTGGGCCGCCCGCCAGGTCCTGGCCCAGGCGGAGGCCGACCTTCTGATCGGCTACGAGACGGACGCCGGCGGCATGCGCCTCAGCTTGCGCTTCCTGCCGCTCGGCATCCAGAACGAGGACCCGCCCGGCCTGTTCCATCCGGCCCAGACGCTGGTGCTGCCCGCCCGGCCGGACGCGCCGCTCTCGGCCCTCGCCGCGGCGGCGGCCCTGGCCGCGACGGTGCCGTTGACGGACGTCAAGAAGACCCGTCTGGCCAAGGTCGTGGCCCAAGCCGTGGAGCGCGCCGCCCCCGCCATCGAAGATCTGGACAAGGCCGCCGGCCTGACGGACCGGGACAAGACCGTCGCGCGCCTGTTCTTCGCCAACCTGATGACCCAGATGTCCGCTTCGGCGGGGCAGCTGGAGAGTTACCGCATGGCGGCCGACATCTACGGTCAGGCCATCGACGTCCTGAAGGACACGGCCGACGCCCTGGACCGCGCCGTGGCGCAGCGCGCGCTCGGCGCGATCCTGCCGATCCTGGCGCCCGAGTGGGAAACCCTGGAAATGCCCGGCGACGACGAGCACAAGGCGGCCGGGCCGTTGGCTCAGGCCGCGGCGCTGCTGGAAGCGGCGGCGGAGCATTTCACCCGCGAGGCGCATCCCAAGGATTGGGCGGCCCTGCAGAACCGGCTGGGGCAGATCTGCTATCGCATCGATGCCCAGGAAGGCGACCAGGAGTTGTTGAAGAAGGCGCTGAACCATTATCAGGCGGCGCTGCAGGTCTTCAACCGGATCGACCATCCCCTGCGCTGGGCCGAGGTCATGAACAACATCGGCCAGGCGGCGGCGATCCTGGGCGAGCAGCTTAAATCGGTGGAACTGTTCGAGAAGGCCATCGAGGCCTGTTCCAGCGCGCTGGAAGTCCGTCAAAAGCTGGACCACCCCCTGATGTGGGCGGCGACCCAGAACAATCTGGGCTCGGCGCTTTTCATGCTGGCCAAGTATACTCACGACCCGGCGCAGCTTGAGGCCGCGCGCGAGGCGTTCTCCCTGGCCAAGGGCGTCTACGACGCGCGCGGCGCCCACCGCCTGACGATGATCACGGAAAAGAACCTGTCGCGGGTCGAGCGCCTGATGGACCTGGCGCGGCCGAAATCGCCGCCGCCCCTGCCGTGGGAGCCTCGCGACTACGCCCCGCACCTGGCCGGCGCGCCCGGCGAAACCGGGGAAGACGACGAGGAAGAGGGCGACATGAGCGTCTACGAGGTTCCCCGGGACGACGAGGACGGCGGCCTCAAGAGCCGCGCCGCCGGGGCCTGACGCGTCCTTGCCCGAGAAAGCTTGCGCCCGGACGCGAAGCGATTACATTTATGGCCCAGCATCCACGAACCCAATGACGAGCCCATGACGACCCTACGTTCGCCCATAGCATCGGGAATCACTTGGCGCCAGCCGGACGGCGAACCCGTGTCCTGCGAGGAGAAGCTCAAGGTTCTCAACGAGAACCTGGAGGAAATCCGCCAGTACTGCCAGGACGCCTTCGAGGACGCGATCCTCATGGGCTGCGACGAGGCCCAGGTGCGCGAGGTCCTGCAGGCGGTCGTCGACGCCATCGAGAACCCCTACAAGGGCCGCGCGTCCTGACAGGCTCTATTCGGCGCCGACGAAGCGTTCGGCGAAGGTGAAGGGGTCCGGGCTCGGCTTGCCGAAATACCAGCCCTGGCCGTAATCGATGCCGCAATAGAACAGCTTGTTGGCGGCGTCCTGGTCCTCGACCATCTCCGCCACCGTCTGCACCCCCGTCGACGAACACATCTTGGCCATGGACGACAGCATGTCGCGGCCCTTGTCCGACGCGCAGGCGCGGCGCACCACCGGGCCGTCGAACTTGACCACATCGACATCGAGGGCGTTCAGATAATCGAAACTGGCCGATCCGGCGCCGAAATCGTCCAGGCAGAACTGGAACCCGCGCGAGCGGATTTCCTGGATCACCTTGTTGAGGGTCTCCAGATCCTCGGCCTCGGCCGATTCCGTCAGTTCGAACATGACCCGCCGGTTCATGTCGCGGCGGCTTTCCAGGACGCCGATCAGGCGCTGCACGAACTGCGGCTGGGCCAGCGACAGGGACGACAGGTTGACCGCCACCGGCGGCAGGGGGCCGCGCTTCGACATATGGCCGAGGATGTCCATGACCTGGCGAACCACGGCGAAATCGAAGTCGACGATCAGCCCCAACTGTTCGGCCAGGGTGATGATCTGGAACGTGGTCTTGGCGCGGGCCTGGTCGCGGAACCGCGACAGGGCCTCGAAGTGATGGACGCGGCCAAGCCGCAGGTCGCAGATGGGCATGAACACCAGGTCGAAATCGCACCGTTCCGTCGTGTCCTTGATGAACTTCACGGTTTCCACCGTGTCCTGCATCAGGTCGTCGAGGGCGTCCGACAGCTTCTCGACCGGGACGCGCGCCTTGCCGGTGCAGAACTGCTGCATGGTATGGACCAGGGCGCGGGCGACCTGATCCTCGCTTAAGCCCGCGCCATCGGCGTCCAGGGTCGAGGAGCGGGCCGACAATTCCGCCGCCTTGTCGCCCAGAAGCTGTTGGGCGACTTCCTCGACCTTCATGTTGACGGCCTCGGGGTCGACCTCGGCGCCGTGGACGTAGGCGAAATTCTCGGCGTCGAGCTGCCCGGCCGTGCTGCCGCCCAGAGAGTAGGATTTGAGGATGTTGCCGACCGCGTTCAGGAGGTTGCGCTTCTCGCTGGCGCCGAGCGTCTCGGTCAAGGTCTTGACGTTGTCCAGTCGCACGAAGGTGAGCTGTCCCTTGGCGCCGGTGCGGTCGTAGTCCTGGATGCGCTCCACGGCGGCGCGGGTGAAGGAATCGCGTTCAAGCACGCCCGACCATTCGTCCTGGATCAGGTCCTCGGCCGGGACGTGGGTCTTGCGCACGGGCTCGACCTTGAGGGCGAGGAAATAGTGGTCGTCGAAGTCGGGCATGCGGTAGCCGGAAAACACCACCGGGATGTGCCTTCCCGCGGTGCTTTTGAGGTCCAGGACCACGTCTTCCATGCGGCCGTTGCGGCCGCCGCCGGCCAGCAGGTCGCGGATATACTTCTTGTGCTCGTCGCCGACGAAATCCAGGAACGACGCCCCCTGCAGGCTTTCCGGCGTGGCGCCCAGCACCGGCGTCACGCCGGCGGCGAAGGTGATGACGTAATCGCCGTCCAGTTCCAGCAGCAGGTCGGCGCGGCAGAAGGCGAGCGCCACGAACCGTTCGCGGTCGGTCTTGCCCTGGGCACGCGATTTCGCGATCGGCTTGGCAACCGTGGCTGCCGGCCCCGCGCTCTGCGCCGTCTTGTCCGTCTTCGCCCCGACCATGATGCTTCCCGGTCTCGTGAACGCGATGTCGTTCATATCGAGCCTACCTCACCCTGCCTTCCGGGTCCACGGGCGGCCCCATGGCCGCCCTCTCCCGGAAATGGTACGGGCGCGGGCGCGACGCCATCTGTGACGGGCGGCACAAATCCGTAATTTCCAGGAAAACCGTTGCGGAAGCGCGGCGAGGCGCCGGCGTCACGAAGCGCCGGCGTCCTCCACCAGGTCCTTCATGCGCTTGGCGATGGCGTCGTAACGGTAGTCGGAGATGCGGAACACCCAGGGACCGGTTCGCGCGCGCAGGCCATCGGCCTCGGCCGCGCCCTCGCCGCCGGCAACGTCGAGCGCCACCCAATACTCCGCGTCGGAACCTTTGCGGTCGCCGTCGGGAAGCTGGATCAGGGCCGTCACGGTCAACCCGTCGAAGGTGCGGTAGACGACGCGGGTGGCGTTGGCCGGATCGATGGGATGCTTTTCACGGCGCGCCACATCCATGATCTTGTAGTCGTCGATGGACGCCGCGATGCCGTTGACACTGAACCGGCTTTTCACCTTCATGCCGTCGGAAACGTCCTCGAGGATAAAATCCGGATCCGTTTCCTGGTCCTTGAAGAGGGCCAGCTTCTCGCCGTCGGCGTGGCTGATCTCGACGCGGCGGATGCGCTTGGTCCCGATGTCGAAGATGTCCGTTTCGATCCACTCGGACATCCGCTTGCCGACGTCGACGGATCCCTTGGCCAGCCAGGCCTGGTCCTTTCCGGGAAGACGCAGATAGGTGCCGCCCTCGGCCGATCCTTCGAGCGCGCTGCGCGCGGTGCCGATCACCAATTCGGCCATCGTGCGGCCGTCCTTGGCGATCAGGCGCAGGCTGACGGCCTTGGACCCCGCGGCATTGGGGTCGCCCAGGTCCAGGCGCGGGAAAAGATCGGGATTGGCGGTCTTGGGCGCAAGATAGGTAAGCTGCGCCACACGGAGCGCCAGAGCGCTCACAAGGGTCGCCTTGACCGGGTACATGTCGCGTTCGACGATGCCCCATCCCCCGGCCTCCTTGGCGCCGCTTTCCTTGGCATCCGTGGCCTTGGCCCGGCGTTGGAAGGTAAGCACCCCGCCCTCGCGGCTTTCGATACGCACCTTGTCGACGTCGTTGACGGTGTCGATGAGGCCCGGGAACACCGGTTCGCCCAGGTTGGCATAGTCCGAATCGCCGGGCCGGGTCAGCACGGCCGCGGTGGCGGCAACGACGCCCAGCACCGCGGTGACGAGAAGGATCAGGAAGTTCCTGGCGCTCATATTTCGGCCTCCCCTTACTCGGTCACCGGCCGCACGCGCGCGCGGCTGACGCGCCGCGCGACCGCGATGACCAGGGCGGCCAGCCCCAGCAACAGGGGGATGGCGGCGATGTTGAGGAACTTGAGCCAGGCGTCGAGCCGGTCGATATCCACGCGGAGCGCATGCTGCACGTTGCGCAGGTCGCGGCGGATGTCGATCATCTTGGAGCGGAATTCGGCGATGGCCTGCTTCTCCTCGACGGTCAGAATCGCCTCGCCCGTGCCGCCTTCGCGGCTGGTCAGGCCCTCGATCCGCTGCTGGGTCTCCTGCAGTTCCTTGACCAGCTTTTCCTGCTCGGCGCGGAACTTGCGCTCGGCCTCGAGCTGGATTTCCTCGACCAGCAGGAACGGGCGTTTGGAATCCCCGCGCGAGCGCAGGCCCAACAGCGCCTCGCCGCCCGACAGGTTCTCCACCGCGTTGATGACGAAATCGCTGTTGCCCGCATAGGGCACCAGAAGCTGTTCGCCGTTGACGTTGCGGACGTCGGCCCACAGGCCCTCATGAAGGACATCCGTATCGGCGACGATCACCGCGTTGAGGGGCTTCTGCGCCTCGGCCAGGTGTTTCTTGGCCCGTTCCGCACGGGCCTTTTCCGCGGCCTCGCCCTCGCCGACCAGGGGCGGGCCGTCGGGAAACGCCGACTTGGCCGGGCCGGTCACCCGCGCCGCCATGACAAGCTTCTTGCCCGACGGCTGGAAATCGCGGAACAGGGCGACCACGTCGATGCGTCCGCGCAGCTTGTCCGCGTCGATGGCCTGGGAGCGTTCCGACGTGCTGAGCAGCGGACGGAAGGTGGTGGTCGCCCCCTCGGCCGGCTCGATGATCCCGGCGGAGCCCAGATTGAGGCCGCGGATATCGGCGACGACGGCGTCGGTGGTGTCCAGGTTGCGCCGGTCGAGCGCGTTCCAGGCCACGTAGTCGACGGCGGTGATCTGGCCCTGGTGGCGCACGTTGACACGGCGCGCGGTTTCCAGGTCGCCGGCGACCTTGTCCTTGATGAAGGTCAGGCCCCACGACTTCAGAAGGCGGTCGATCTCCGACGGGCCCGGCGGCGACTGCGGTCCGGGGATTTCCGTTTCCGCGTTGGGATCGATGAAGGCGAGCACCCGGCCGCCGCGCATCACGAACTGATCGATGGCGTAAAGCGATTCGTCGCTGAGGCCCTTGGGGTGGACCAGCATCAACACGCCCACTTCCGGCGGCACGTCGGAGAATTCCGCCGGCATGGTGCGCACGTCGAACAGCTCGCGGATCTGGCTGATCACCGCCCAGGCGGGCGTCGGGCGCTGGCCCATCATGAAGCCGCCCTCGACCGGCAGCCGGGCGACCAGGCCGACGATCGGGCGGTCCAGGGTCGCCAGCGCGTAGACCAGCTTGGTCAGGTCGTATTCCAGGAACGGTTCGCGTTCGGTCGTGAAATAGGGGATGACCGCCTTGCCGTCGACGGAGTTGGTGCCCGCCACGCCGAAATAACCGCGGTCGCCCGACTGGTCGTAGGGGATGCCCTGCAGGCCGAAGGTGACGGCTTCGTCCTCGACCTCGGAGAAGGCCTCGGGGTTCTTGACCTCAAGGCGGATCTTGCCGCCGGAAATGGCGACGTAGCGCTCCAGCAGTTCGCGCACCCGGCTGGCATAGGTGGCATGGCCGGGATAGCGTTCGCCGAGCGCGCGGGTGAAATAGAAGCGCAGCGTGATCGGCTCCTTCAGCGAGGTCAGGACGTTCCGCGTGCCGTCGGACAGGGTGTAAAGCTCGCGCTCGGTCAGGTCGACCTGGGCCGACCGCAGGGTCAGGTTGACGGCAAGGTTGACGGACAGGAACAGCACGGTCGCCAGCGCCACGCCCATGACGGCGAGCCGGTTGCGATCGATGTTCTTCAGCGCGTTCATGGTGATCCTCGCCGCCTCCCCTTACGCCGACTTCTTCACTTCGACGACGATGACGTTGGTGAACAGGAAGAACGCGATCAGCGAGATGAAGAAGAACACGTCGCGCAGGTCGATGACGCCGCGCATGACCGCGTCGAAGCGGACCAGGAACGACAGGCTGGCCACGGTGTCGACGATCAGCGCGGGCGCCCAGGCCTGGAAGAAGTTGAGCACCAGCTGCAGGCCGCTCATGGTGAACAGGAAGCACACCGTGGCCGAGATGATGAAGGCGATCACCTGGTTCTTGGTCATGGCCGACATGCAGGCGCCGATCGACATGAAGGCGCCGGCCATCAGGAAGCTGCCGACGTAGCCGGCGACGATGACGCCGTTGTCCGGTTCGCCCAGCACGTTGACCGTGATCCAGACGGGAAAGGTCAGGGCCAGGGCGATGCCGCAGAACGCCCAGGCCGCCAGGAACTTGCCGAGCACCGCCTGGGCGGTGGTCACCGGCAGGGTCATGAGCAGCTCGATGGTGCCGGTCTTGCGTTCCTCGGCCCACAGGCGCATGGCGACGGCGGGAATCAGGATCAGGTAGAGCCAGGGATGGAAACGGAAGAACGCCTCCAGGTCCGCCTGGCCGGCCTCGAAGAAACGGCCCAGGTAGAAGGTGAAGGCGCCGGTCAGCGCCAGGAAAATGACGATGAAGACGAGGGCCAGCGGCGTCGCGAAGTAGCCCGCCAGTTCGCGCTTGGCGATGATCCAGACGTTGCGCATCTCAGGCCTCCGCCTCGCCCTGGGTTATCGCGCGGAACACCTCGTCCATGTGGCCACGCTCCACGTACATCTCCTCGGGCGTCACGTTGTTCGAGCGCAGATAGTCGCCGACCGGCAGGACGATGGACGCCCCGTCCCTGGGCCGGGCGCGGAACGCCGCCGTGCCGTTCACCGGATCGCCCAGCGCATCGACGCCCGCGACCTGGTCAAGCGCCGCGAGGCCGGCGACGATGTCCTTGGCCCGGTCGGCGGCCAGCTTGACGACCACCGCGTTATGCCGCGCATCGCGGCGCAGAAGCTGCTCCGGCGTGCCGTCGGCCAGCAGCTTGCCGTGGGCGATGACGACGGCGCGGGTGCAGATGGCCTCGACCTCCTCCAGGATGTGGGTGGAGATGACGATCGCCTTGTCCTGGGCCATGTCCTTGATGAGGGTGCGGACCTGGTGCTTCTGGTTGGGGTCCAGGCCGTCGGTCGGTTCGTCCATGATCAGGACCTCCGGGTCGTGCAGGATCGCCTGGGCCAGGCCGACTCGGCGCTTGAAGCCCTTGGACAGCGTTTCCACCGGGCGGTCGAAGACCTCGTCCAGGGCCGCCATCTCGCGCACCCGGTCGACTCGGCGGCCGATCTCGGCGCCGTCGAAGCCGCGCACCTGGGCGATGAAGCGCAGGAAGGAGGAGACCCGCATGTCGCCGTAGGTCGGCGCGCCCTCGGGCAGGTAGCCGATCGCCGCCTTCACGGCCATGGGCTCGGTCACCACGTCGTGGTCCAGGACCCGCGCGGTGCCGCTGGTCGGCGTCAGGTAACCGCAGACCATCTTCATGGTCGTCGACTTGCCGGCGCCGTTGGGCCCCAGGAAACCCAGGACCTCGCCCCGCCGGACGGCCAAGGACACGGCGTCGACGGCGGTCAGGTCGCCGAACCGCTTGGTCAGCTTTTCAAGGACGATCATCTTGGACATCGCGCGGCACTACCCCCTTGAGCGGCGAGCGTGATCCCACGGGACGGGGACCGGCGCAATGATAAAGTTGAATGTGTCCGGATTGCGGCAAACGCAAACCACGGCGGCGCTCTCCCAGTCTGTCCGGTTGTTGACCAACCTTGAACGGCAGGGGAGATAGTCCTATCCGGCGGGAATTTTCAACCCCCCGGGGCCAAGAAATTTTGCCGGCGCCGTCACACGGCCAGGGAATGGCGGGCCACGGGCGGCGCGCCGGGCGGGGCGAGATAGGCGTCGAACACGGCCGCCACGGCGCGCATCAGGGGCCGCGCGTCCTCGGGCACCGTGATCTTTTCGCCCTCGACGCGGACCAAGCCGTCGTCGGCCATGGAACGGAGACGGGCCAGTTCGGCGCCGTAGGCCCCGACGCCGCCGAAACGGCGCAGGTCGACCGTCATGTCGCACATCAGTCGTTCGATGAGCGCACGGCGGCGGCGGTCCTCGTCGTCGAGGACGAGGCCCTTGACGGTGGCCAGGTCGCCATCCTGGACGCGGCGTCCATAAGTGCCGGCGTCGGACGCGTTCTGGACGTAGCCGCCGGGCAATTGACCGATCGCCGACGCGCCGAAGGCCAGCAGCACCTCGGCCGTGTCCGTGGTGTAGCCCTGGAAGTTGCGGTGCAGGCGGCCGCCCTCGAGCGCCTGGGCAAGGGAATCCCCCGGTGTCGCGAAATGATCCAGACCGATGCGCCGGTAGCCGTAGCGGGCCAGGCGTTCGGCCGCCGCCTCGGCCTGTTCGAAGCGGCCCAGGGTGTCGGCCCGCGGCAGGTGGTCCAGCAGGCGCTGATGGGTCTTCATCCACGGCACGTGGGCGTACCCGAACAGCGCGATCCGCTGGGCGCCCAGTTCCGACGCACGGTCCACCGTGGACAGCACATGGTCGACGGTCTGCAGCGGCAGGCCGTACATCAGGTCGAGGTTGATCTGATCTATGCCGGCGGCGTGCAGCATGTCGACGGCGCGGCGCACGACGAAAAGCGGCTGCACGCGGTTGATGGCCTGCTGGACGTCCTCGTTCAGGTCCTGCACGCCGATGCTGACCCGGGTGACGCCCGCCGCCGCCATGGCCTGGGCCATGTCGCCGGTCAGCAGGCGCGGATCGATCTCGACCGCCGTCTCGGTTGCCGGACCGAAGGCAAAGACCCGGCGCAGGTCGCCCATCAGCGCCTGGAAATCGTCGGCCCCAAGGATGTTGGGCGTGCCGCCGCCGAAATGGACCTGGGAGACGGCGAGCGGCGCCGCGAGATGCCCGGCGACCAGATCGATCTCGGCCGTCAGATCCGCCACATAGGCGGCCACGGGCGAATAACGGCGGG